>OGQU01000663.1_pt1 | contig 37767 bp, 29 predicted proteins | sample 1553341 | NCBI WGS metagenome assembly OGQU01 (sample SAMEA2579920, study PRJEB22360) | human gut metagenome | biome: human gut; feature: human-associated habitat; material: faeces | place: Denmark | collected 2008/2010 | reverse complement strand
GTTAACTGCGGCACGGAAGGGGTCAGTCCCCCCACACCTAGTAATCATCGTTTACAGCGTGGACTACCAGGGTATCTAATCCTGTTTGCTACCCACGCTTTCGTGCCTCAGCGTCAGTTAAAGCCCAGCAGGCCGCCTTCGCCACTGGTGTTCCTCCCCATCTCTACGCATTTCACCGCTACACGGGGAATTCCGCCTGCCTCTACTTCACTCAAGCTCTACAGTTTCAAATGCAGTTTATGGGTTGAGCCCATAGATTTCACATCTGACTTGCAAAGCCGCCTACGCACCCTTTACACCCAGTAAATCCGGACAACGCTTGCTCCCTACGTATTACCGCGGCTGCTGGCACGTAGTTAGCCGGAGCTTATTCATTAAGTACCGTCAATTTTCGTCCTTAATAAAAGAAGTTTACAATCCGAAAACCTTCATCCTTCACGCGGCGTTGCTGCGTCAGGGTTGCCCCCATTGCGCAATATCCCCCACTGCTGCCTCCCGTAGGAGTCTGGGCCGTGTCTCAGTCCCAATGTGGCCGTTCAACCTCTCAGTCCGGCTACCGATCGCGGTCTTGGTGAGCCGTTACCTCACCAACTAACTAATCGGACGCGAGTCCATCTTCAAGCGATAAAATCTTTGATATCAAAATCATGTGGTTCCGATATATCATGCGGTATTAGCATTCTTTTCAGAATGTTATCCCCCTCTTGAAGGCAGGTTACTCACGCGTTACTCACCCGTCCGCCACTAAACTAAATCAAATTCATTCCGAAGAAATCTTTCAAAACAGTTCCGTTCGACTTGCATGTGTTAGGCACGCCGCCAGCGTTCGTCCTGAGCCAGGATCAAACTCTCTAAAATTTGTATCTCAACAGCCTTTCAGCTGTTCAAATCAATTTCAGAGCTTTAATCGCTCATTGACGAATATGTCACTGACTATATCCGTAATTTCTGATGCTTTTTAGTGTACATCTCACTGTAATTCTTTGAGCTTTCCTCAAAGTCATTACGGGTTTCTTTACATTATCTCGTTGTTCAATTTTCAAGGTCCTACGCACTTTCAAGGCTTGTTTGCTTTCTTCATTTGAAGTCGCACACCTCAGCAGTGCAAGAGTTATTATACTACGCTGTTTTGATTTTGTCAAGCTCTTTTTAAAAGTTTTTTAAAAAGTTTTTTCAGCTTTTAAAATCAAAACCGAGCAACACTTTTGATTACTTTCTGAATGTTGACTCTCCACTTCCGTGCGTTCTACACTCTTTTACCGTCTGTGTTTTCTCTTGTCTGCCTCGCCTCTCAGCGCAACAGTTGATATTATATCAGCACTTCTTCCTTTTGTAAACCCCTTTTTTACAATTTTTTTATCTTTTTTACATTATCGGCAAATTCTACATTTTAAACTTACTTGTTGTTTATTTTATCCCAAAATTCACTATATACACCCTTTTTTTAAAAATACTTTATTCGACAGATTTTCAAAACAATTTTCTTGACAAAGAATGGATATATATATATAATAGTATTAACAAATGAATCCCCTTAAAAACATTGACGGGAACAAGATGCAAATGAACCGGCAAAGAGAGCTGACGGTTGGTGTGAGTCAGCATGGAACATTGTATGGATAGCTCATCCCCGAGTTTTTCGTGTGAAGTGTATATACTATTATATATGTAATGCGAAACGCAAGACTGCGTTATCGGTCGGGACTTTGTCAGAAGTCTTTAAGGAGAACACAGTGATGTGTTCTTGAATACGGGTGGTACCACGGATTTTATTCGTCCCTTTGTTTAGGGGGGCGATTTTTTTGTGCTATTTAACAGGAGGTTATTATATGAAACCATCATTTGAAAAGTACATTCCCTTTAAGCAGATCAATCTGCCTGACAGACAGTGGCCAAACAATACTATAACAAAAGCACCTATCTGGTGCAGTGTTGACCTTCGTGACGGTAACCAGGCGCTTGTCGATCCTATGAACCTTGAAGAAAAGCTCGAATTTTTCCACGCACTTTGCGATATGGGCTTTAAGGAAATCGAAATTGGTTTTCCGAGTGCGTCAGAAACAGAATACGAAATCTGCCGTGAACTTATCGAAAACAACCACATTCCCGATGATGTAACAATTCAGGTTCTTGTTCAGGCAAGAGAGCATCTTATCAGAAAAACTTTTGAGGCTGTTAAGGGTGCTAAGAATGTTATCGTTCATTTCTATAACTCAACTTCAACTCTCCAAAGAAAAGTTGTTTTCAAAACAGATATGGACGGTGTAATCAAAATTGCCGTTGACGGTGCAAAGCTTATTAAACAGCTTACGGATGAATATGACGGAGATACAAACTTCCGATTTGAATATTCTCCCGAAAGCTTCAGCGGTACTGAGCCTGAAAACGCTGTTGAAATCTGCGACAGGGTTATCGAGGCGCTCGGTTCGACTGCCGAAAACAAGTTGATTGTCAATCTTCCGAATACTGTTGAGATGTGCACACCGAACACATATGCAGATCAGATTGAATACTTTGTAAGAAATCTTAAACATCGTGACGCCGCTATCATCAGTATTCACCCACACAATGACCGTGGATGCGGTGTTGCCGCAGGCGAACTTGCATTGCTTGCAGGTGCTGAAAGAGTTGAGGGTACACTCTTCGGCAACGGAGAGCGTACAGGTAATATGGATATCGTTACAATGGGACTTAATATGTTCACACAGGGCGTTGATCCTAAGCTTGACTTTTCAAATCTTCCAAAGCTCCGTGAAATCTATGAGCGTTGCACAAACATGAAGATTGATCCTCGTCAGCCATATATCGGCGAGCTTGTATTTACAGCATTCTCGGGCTCACATCAGGACGCTATCAACAAGGGTATGAAGTATATGAAAGAGAGCGGAACTGATTACTGGGAAATTCCGTATCTTCCGATTGATCCTGCCGATGTCGGCAGAGAGTATGAGCCGATTATCAGAATCAACTCACAGTCCGGTAAGGGCGGTGCGGCTTTTGTTATGAACAACAACTTCGGTTATGACCTTCCGAAGAGAATGCATCCCGAATTTTCAAAGCTTGTTCAGGCAAAATGTGAGGAGCTTGGCAGAGAGCTTATTCCGAAAGAGTTGTTTGAGGTGTTCGAGAAGAATTATCTTGAGCATAAGCAGAAATATGTTCTCTCAAGCAGAAAAATTTACGAAGAGAGCGAAAACGGCAATGATTATGTTCACTTCAAGGGCAAGATGAAGATTAACGGCAACGAAGAGGTTTCTCTCAGCGGTGTCGGCAACGGTCCTATTGACGCATTCTTCAATGCAATCAAAAAGGTCGGTCTTGACAAGTACGAATTCATCTCATACAGTCAGCACGCAATTTCTCAGGGTTCTGACTCAAAAGCTGTTTCATATATCGAACTCAAAAAGCCTGACGGAAAGAATATCTTCGGCATCGGCATTGATTCAAATGTCAATGTTGCATCGGTACTCGGTGTTCTCAACGCAATCAACAGAGCCGAGGCTTAATCAATTTAACAATTCAATTTTCAGGACTGTGCGAATGTGCAGTCCTGTTTTTTATGAAACAAGATGTTAATAATTGACTTTTGAAACGCAGACATATATAATGTAAACATATAATCGCAAATAAAAATGGTAGGGGTTAAAATGAAAAAGAAAGTAATTATAATTATTGCAGTGGTTTGTGTAGCGATTATTGCCGTTGTCGGTACAATCTTCGGCGTAAATGCTTACAACAATTACACCATACAGCAACAGACAGAACAGCAAGTCAAAAGTATTGACGATACATACTCAAAATTTACAAAGGAAACCGACAGAACCAAAAAGTTAGTTATATTGTCCGATTTCATTAAGAACAAGCCATCAACAAGTGATGAAATCAAGGTTGAAGTGTTAAACTCTGTTGAGCCAAAGTACAATGAAACACTTGCAAAAATGCAAAAGTTTTTCACAGATGATTATGATAAGACAATAAAAGATAACACTATTGACAGCAAAACTCTTAAAAAAACTAACGATAAAAAGAAGTTGCAGTCTTGTATTGATAATCTTGAGGCTTTAAAGAAAACAATTGATTCCGAAAAAAGCAATGTATTCTATAAAAAGGATATTGGCAACTACGATAAAAAGCCTGACGAATTGATTAGTTCGTATAATGACAGAATAACCGCTATTGAAAAAGCCGAAGCTGAAGAAAAGGCTAAAAAAGAAGCCGAGGCAAAAAAGAAAGCCGAAGAAAAAGCTAAACAGGAAAAGAAGAAGCAAACCGAGAGCAGTAACACAAACAACACCGATAACTCCTACAGTGATAATACAAACAGTTACAGCGACAGCGGAAACAGCTACGACAACGGTGACAATAATTACAGTTCTAACGATGGTAATTACAGCAGCGGAAATAATTACAACTATGATTCAGGCAATTCATCATCAAGCTCATCCGAGAAGCATTATGATAGCTGGTATGAAGATGAAAATGGCAAAAGTTATTACGATGAAAGCACTGGAGAAGCATGGGATGATAATGGTCACAGTTGGAATTATAAAGATCTTTGGGAAAGTACAAATTAACAATTATATCTTAATATTTTTATTTTATTTCTAATTTTTAACAACCTGCTATAAAACTTTTATCGGTCGGATAATTTATTAAAATTGTCCGACCGATTTTTTGCGTAAAGTCGGATGTAATTTTCATTTAATACGCAATTCAAGCATTGATTTTAGAAAAATGTTACAAATCGCCTTTAAAAATCAAGAATTTCGTTACAAATGATTGAATATTTTTAAGAATAATGTTACACCGCCTTTATTTGACCTTAAATTGCCCATAATAAGCCTGTGGGCGAGAAAAATAGGGACATACAGCTAACCATAGCTATATGCCCCTGAAAATCGGTTTTAAAGCTTATTTCATGCTGTTTTCGTAAGACTCGATCATCTTTTTAACCATCTGACCGCCTACAGAACCTGCTTCTCTTGCAGAAATGTCGCCGTTATATCCCTGTTTGAGGTTTACGCCTACTTCGTTGGCACATTCCATCTTAAAGCGTTCCATGGCTTCCTTTGCCTGAGGTACATTAATCTGATTGTTATTGCTTGACATAATTTGTTTTCTCCTTTTCAAAACTTTTAAATCTCGTTAAATTTATTAATAAAGCGGCGTTTCGGCATCCCGTTTTCATCGCCGCAATAGTATTGTTAGCGATGAAATTCGTTTTATTATTTGTAATTTTTTCAAGTTTTGAAATTCACAAAAAACATAATACAAAGCAAAAAGCAGCTATGCCAAACGACATAACTGCTTTTTATATTGTGTATGAAAGGGTTAGGGAAATAAGCCTTTCGTCTTGCTGTTAAATATATTGAGTTACTTTTTCTCGATTGAATCGGTCTTGTAGATGAAGTCAACCTTACCGTCCATATCATCGGAAATACCGCTGTAGTTGTTGTACTTCTTTGATGCTTTCTGAACAGCCTTGAAACGGTCGATAATATCCTTGACATCACCGTTTGCGGCATCAACAATGCTGTCAATGCCCTCTTTCTTGAACTTCTTCATACCGTCTGACAATGTCATTGCACCGTCATTGAGCTGTTGTACACCGTCAACAAGTGTTTTGCCACCATTCTTAAGCGTTGCAATGCCGTCAAGAAGTGTTGTTGTACCGTTTGAAAGTGAGCCTGTGCCGTTTTTGAGAGTCTTTACACCGCTCTTAAGGCTTGATGTACCGTCCTTGAGGGTTGAAGTACCGCTCTTGAGTTCGCTTGTGCCGCTCTTAAGACTTGAAGAACCGTTCTTGAGCTGACCGGCACCGCTTACAAGTGAACCTGTGCCGTCCTTGAGTGTGTATGTGCCGGCGAGAATCTGCTGAGCGCCCTCGTTAGCCTGATCAACACCCGCTGTGTATGAAAGCACACCCTTATAGAATGTGTTATAGCTGTCAAGCTGAGTTTTGAGAGCCTGAAGTGACTTTCTGCCTGCCTGAGCTTTTGCAACACCTGCCTGAATCTGACTCTGAACCTCTTCGCTGTTCATATTTGTTTTGATAAGGCTCTGAATCTGTGCCTCTGTATTGCTGTCAATTGCAGTCTGAACCGCAGATGAACTCATTTGTGTAGAAACTGCAGTAGAAACCTGAGCCTGAACTTCTTCGCTGACCTGACCTGCGGCAACAGCGGCATCATACTGATCTGCCGTCATACCAAGACCTGCGGCTGCGAGAACCTGTTCCGTAACAGACTTTCTTACCGTTGCCTCAACGGCAGTTCTGATAACATCCTTCTGGCTGTTTACAGTTGCCGTTACTGTTTCAAGTGCTGTATTGTAAGCGAGCTTCTGAGCATTTTCGTCGCTGAGTGATGAAATAAGTCCTTCAAGAACGCTGTCATAGTTTTTAATTGTAAGCTTGTCGGCTGTAAGACCTGCGGCGGCAATCTGAGTGTCGGCAGTTGAAAGAAGTGTGTTAAACACCTGTTCTGCACCGCCGTTTAGAGTTGCACTGTTGGATGAAAGCTTGCCGAGACCGCCCGCAAGTGTTGCAACATAACTGCTGAGACTTGCCGCACCGTTGTCAACCTGTGACGCACCGCCTGCAAGTGTTGCAAGACCGCTGTCAAGCTGTGATGCACCGCCATCAAGCTGTGACGCACCGTTTTTGAGCTTTGCCGCACCGTCATCAAGCGTTTTTGCACCGCTTGAAAGACCGCCTGCACCGCTGTCAAGTTTTTTTGCACCGCTGTTTACCTGTTCTGCACCGTCATAAAGCTTGTCAATACCTTCAATGAGTGTGCCTGACTTGTCAAGAAGTGTGCCGATACCGTCATAAAGCTGTGAAGAGCCGTCAACAAGCTGTTCTGCGGCGTCTTCAAGTTCATCAAGAGAATCCTTAAGCTCGTCAACCTTATCGTCAACCTTTGAAAAATCAACATCGTTGAAAATATCGTTCATTGCAACTGTCATTGTTGTTGAAAGTTCAAAGTCGGTTGTGTCTGCTGTGATTTCAACATAATCAGGGATTTCCATTTCATCCTTGTCAATGTCAAGGCTGTCCTGCATACCCGGAAGAGCAAAACCGGCAACGATTGTTCTTGTACCGTCATTGATAGCCTTGCCGTTTGAAACCTCAACATTTTTGAATTTGTCATCGTCAAGAATCATACCCGAAAGCATAAGGAACGGAACATTAACTTCTTCTGTCTTGCCGTTAATCTTAACCTTTTCCTTCTGTGTGTTTTCATAGTCAATGCGGATTGTAACCTTGCCGCTCTTGCCTGCAATTTCATCGGCAGAAACAGTTTTGCCGTTGAGCTTGTAGCTTAATTTGAGCTTTACGGGAAGTTCGGTTGTGCCTGTTCCCTGATAGTAGATGTCATCGCCATTTGCAGCCCACTCATAAGCGTTGTCTTCGTTTACCGTGTATGTTTCGTCACCCTTAACATTTTTAACATCCTTGAGCTTTGAAACATCCTTTACCTTGCCTTTTGTATCTACACCCTTGAGCCAGTCGCTTACAATGATTTTCTTAGCCGCACCGCTTGCGTCGGCAATAACATAAACGGTTTCATTTTTGCTGAGCTTTTTGAGAGCCTCTTTAGTTGTGCTTGCCTTCTTAACAGCCTCAACCGTACTTTCTGTCTGAACACCGAGAGCCTGTGCAGTATTGTCTGCACCGGCGGAATAAGCGGCAACGCCTACTCCGCTGCAGAGAATCGTGAGTGCAAGTGCACCCGAAAGAGCGCCCTTGATATAGTTTTTGCTTAAAAATTTATGATTATTATTTTTGTTATTCTTTTTCATTATACAGCAGCCTCCGAATTTGATGTTTTTTTCGGCTTAAAACCGAGAGTTGTCTTTGCAATTACCTTGTCGAACAGCATAAACATTGCCGGCAAAATAAGCGTTACGCAGAACATACTGATGACAGCGCCTCTTGCAAGGAGCTTACAGATTGACGAAATAAGGTCAACATCCGAGTAGAATGCAACGCCGATTGTAGCGGCAAAGAGTCCCATTGCACTAACGATAATTGACGGAATTGAAGTTTCAAGAGCCGTAATAACCGAGGTGCGTTTATCGTTTCCGAGATACCTTTCCTTCTTATATCGTGTCGTCATCAAAATTGCGTAGTCAACCGTTGCGCCAAGCTGAATTGTACTTATACAGATAGGTGTGATGAACGGGAGCGACTCGCCCATAAGATGCGGAATACCGAGGTTGATAAAGATTGCAAGCTCAATAACCGCAACAAGAATAATCGGAAGTGTGATACTCTTTTCAACAATCGCAATGATAATGAAGATTGCAACAATAGAAATTGCATTTACAACCTGAAAGTCAACTGTCGTGATATTTACAAGGTCGTTTGTACAAGCGGCTTCACCGATGAGAAGTCCGTCCTTATCATACTTTGTAATGATTTTATTCAACTCGTCAATCTGCTTTGCCATAGGATCTGTGGCTGTTTTGTACTCAGAGTTGATAAGCATAAGCTCCCATTTATCGTTTTTGAGAACACTTGTGATTGAATCGGGAAGAACTTCTTCCGGAACAAGCGAACCTACAACGCTTTCAAGACCGAGAACATATTTTACGCCATCAACCTTTTCAAGCTCGTTTGTCATATTTCTTGCATCCTTTGCAGAAAGCGAAGAATCAACAAGAACCATATGTGTTGTACCGACACCGAATTCATCTTTAAGCTTTGTGTTGGCAATTACATTTGCCATATCTTCGGGAAGACTTTCCGACAAATCGTAGTAAATCTCATTGTTCGTCTGGCTGTATGCCGAATAGAACGGATAAATAAGAGCCGCAAACATTACGAGAAATACGGGGAAAATTTTAACAAGTCCTGTTGCAAGCTTCTTTGTTGACGGAATAAGCGACTTGTGCATTGTCTTTTCAAGAGGCTTGTCAAGAACAAGAATGAGTGACGGAAGAACCGTTACACAGGAGATAACACCGAGGATAACACCCTTTGCCATTACAATACCGAGGTCAAGACCGAGTGTGAATGTCATAAAGCAAAGTGCGATAAAGCCTGCAACCGTTGTGATTGAACTTCCGATTACGGAACGGACGGTTTCGTGAATTGCAACAGCCATTGCCTGCTTGTGGTTTTCACAAATGCCCTTTTGTTCTTCGTAGCTGTGCCACAGGAAGATTGAGTAGTCCATTGTTACCGCAAGCTGAAGGACTGCCGCCAACGCTTTGGTAATGAATGAAACCTCACCCATAAAGTAGTTACTGCCCATATTTACAAGGATAGCAACCGCTATACTTGCAAGGAACACAAACGGGATAATCCAGTTATCCATAAATATCATCATTGCAATTACCGCAAGGACAACAGCGATTGCAACATAAGTCATTTCCTGTTCCTCAAACATATCCTTCATATCCGTAATCATTGCCGACATACCCGAAACAAAGCACTGCTTACCGGCAACCGAACGGATTTCTTCGATAGCGTTCATTGTTTCATCGGCTGATGTTGAGGTATCGAAGAATACCGCCATCATTGTTGCATTTCCCGAATTGAACGCATCATAAATTTTGTCGGGCAACATTTCCTTTGGAATTGAGATGTCGGCAAAATCGTCATACCAAAGAACCGTATCAACATGGTCAATTTCTTTGATTTTTTCCTCTGTTGCCGCAACATCCTTATCATCCATATTCTCAAAGATGAGGAATGAAAAAGCACCCTTTCCAAAGTCATCAAGCAGATAATCCTGACCCTTGATTGTGTCAAGGTTATCGGGAAGATAACTAAGAATGTCGTAATTAACCCTTGTAAATGCCATTCCCAAGGCTGACGGAATCATCAGCACAACGGCAAGTATAAGGATTACGAAACGGCTTTTAACAACCGCTTTCCCTAACTTCATATTTCATACTCCTTCATATATGATTTGCAGACTGCACTCTGCATTCAAAGGAACGATCCGAGAGGTGAACCGTATTTCCTTTGTCCGTAATATATTCTATTACGACTTTGTTAAAATTTAAACAGACACAAAAAATGCCGTGTCAGGAATTTAGACACGGCAATAAATTTGTACGGAAATCAGACATTTTGTTAAATTCGTCTGCATTTCAGACACGCAAGCAAGCGCAAATATTCATTTTTAACCAATAAAACAGCAATCAGGCATTGATTTTGGCACATCTGTCCAATGCAGACTCCATTGAACCCACAAACAGCTCACAAATACGTTTCATCTTAAATTTGAGGTCATATTTCATACCTCCGCCGAGCCAGTCGATAATAAAACCGACAAGCTGACACTTGTAATACATAATCATTGCGTCAAGGTCATCTTCGGCAATATTTTTTGTAATTTCAAGCTTGTCAAAATAGCTTTTTATAGCGTGAGTACAAATCCTGTTGAGATACACATCAAATGTAGTTCTGTTCGCAGAATTGTAAATGTGCTGAATCACCGACTTGTTAGAAAAAGCATAATCAATTACAGAAATCAGGCTTTCATAAACAGAGGTATTGTTGTCGGTTTCGGTCGCAACAAATCTGTCAGCCTCTTCAACGAGAATTTCCTCAAGAAGCGACGGAATGTCGTCAAAATGGTAGTAGAAGGAATTACGGTTAATTCCGCATTCTTCAACAATTTCCTTGACTGTAATTTTATTCAACGGCTTTTTATTCAAAAGCGAAATAAAGGTCGCCTTGATAGCCGCCTTGGTAAATGTCGGCATAGTGTCCCCCCTGAAAATTGCAAAACATCCGTGTGCAGACGGATATTTCCGTTCCGAATTTTTTCATACACAATATATGCAGCCGATTGCTGCACTAATAAGGTAAATTGTATCACAATTATTTAAAAATAGCAATAACAAGCATATTAACAAAATCAGGGGTTTGTTTTGTATTTTCTATGTAAAAAAACCCCGAAATTGATGTTACCCCCAAAAAAAGTCAGACCAAAAATCTAATGATTTTGGAGGTCGATTCAAAATCGTGGCTTTATAGTTATAAAGTGATAAATTCAATATCTTTCGGGAAATCATTTTGCACACTGCAAAGGCTGATTTCGTAGTCCGAAAATTTGTATTGTTTCATATAATATTCGGTTTGATTTTCAGAGAATTTTCCGCTGCTGACATCCACACTTTTTGCGCCACGGTGAAATCCGTCACCCATACATTTTAGGAGTGCCTCTTTTTTAGTCCACAATTCAAAAAATGTGCCGAGCCTGTCAAAAGCGTTGCCGAGCAATTTCATCTCGTTGTTGCAGAAAACAATTTTGCCGAGCCTTATGCCCTTGAGAAATCGAATTTCTTCAATATCACACCCGACTTCGGAATCCGACAACGCAAAAAGCACATAGCTTCCGCTGTGCGAAATATTGAAATAAAGCCCGTTGTCACATTCGGGCTTGCCGAATTCATTCACGGTGATTTTTGCACCGTCAAGAAATCTGTTCATAAACAAGCCGCCTGCAATGCAACGCAGTTTATCGTCAGCTCTGCGGCATCTTTGAACACGCTCCGCTCTTTCGGGAGAAAGCTCACCGACTCTGTCAAAAGAAATTTTGCGGATATCGGTTATAAAAAGCCGTGTTTTCATATCAATAGCCACGAAGTGCGTCAAGCGAATCATCGGACATAATCCAATCGTTCACATCAATTTCCGTAAAATCGGTTTTATCGTTTCTGACAATAACCTTGTCAATGCCTGCGTTGATAACCATACGCTTGCACATTGCACACGAAGATGTGTTCTGAACATACTCACCGTTTGACATCTCCTTGCCGACAAGATAAAGCGTTGCACCAATCATCTGTTCTCTTGAAGCATGGATGATAGCGTTCGCCTCGGCGTGAACGCTTCTGCAAAGTTCATAACGCTCGCCACGGGGAATGTTGCGTTCCTGACGGATACAAAATCCCAAATCACAGCAATTTTTTCTGCCTCTCGGAGCGCCTGTATAGCCTGTTGAAACGATCTGGTCATTGTTCACAATAATTGCACCAAAATTTCTGCGCAGGCAAGTTCCCCTTTCAAGCACAGTTTCGGCAATGTCAAGATAATAATTAATTTTGTCAATTCTGTCCATATAAAAACACCGTCCGTTATCATAATTTCAAATTCGGTCAAGTATATTTTAGAGTAGTCGAAAGCAGTATCAGCCTTTGAGCTTTTCAACACAATCTCTGCATACATATTTTCCGCCGAATGCAATCAGATTATCAAGGGTATTGCAAAAAACGCACTTGCTCTCTGCCTTTTTTATCGTAACGCACTCATCGTCAGCCTCAATGTGAAGAATATCACCCGGCTTAATGTTGAGGTGGTTGCGGATATCCTTTGATATTACAATTCTGCCTGCTTTATCAATTTCCCTAAAGTTTGTATAAATCATTTTAATTCACCATAATCCCTATTTTTTAATTCACCATAATCCCTATTTTTACCTATACTACCATTTTTCGGGATTTTTGTCAACGATTTTATTAAATAATTTGATTACAAAAATGACAATATTGTACATTTTGTCGTTAATTGCAGCAAAAGGAGTAAAAATGCTGAATTATATCTGGAGCGGACTCATTGCCGTGAGCGTATTGTGTGCGTTGTTTATGGGCAACACCGCCGACATTTCAAACGCACTCATCGAAAGCGGAGCGTCATCAATACAGCTTATTCTCACAATGGCAGGCATAATCTGCCTTTGGTCGGGAATTATGAAAATCGCAGTTGAAAGCGGTTTGACAAACATTTTTGCAAAAATCTTTGCACCGTTGCTCCGTCCGCTTTTTCCGAGACTTGATAAAAAAAGTGACGCCTTTCAAAGCATCACTATGAATATCAGTGCAAATCTGCTCGGACTCGGCAATGCCGCGACACCTTTCGGACTAAAGGCAATGGAACAGCTGCACACGCTCAATGACCGCCGTGACATTGCGAGCAACGAAATGGTTGTTTTTGTAGTTATGAACACAGCGTCACTCCAGCTGTTACCCACAACGCTTGCCGCACTCCGCCAATCCTACGGAAGCTCTGCGCCTTTTGAAATTATCGTTCCCGTCTGGATAAGCTCTGCGTGTGCGTTGACGGTGGCATTGCTGATTGCCTGTACGCTGAATATCAGGCAAGGTAAAATTTGAGAAATGTGGTGAGCAAATGGAATTTGTAATGCCGGCATTTGCGTGTATTGTTGTGGTGTTCGGGCTGATAAAAAAAGTTCCCGTATTCGATGTGTTCATTTCGGGAGCAAAAGAGGGAGTAAAACTTCTGTACAACATTGCCCCTACAATTATGGGACTTGTGTTTGCCGTTGACCTTTTGCAGTCAAGCGGAGCAATTGACGCAATATGCTCACTGATTCAGCCGACAGCGGAATTTTTAGGATTTCCGAAAGAAATCGTTCCGCTCGTACTCCTCCGCCCCGTTTCGGGAAGCGGTTCAACCGCACTCCTCACAGCCCTTTACAAAACCTGCGGACCCGACAGCTTTGCAGGAAGAACAGCCTCCGTACTCGCAGGTTCAAGCGAAACAACCTTTTACGCAATCGCAATGTACTTTGGCTGTATCCGTGTCAAAAAAATTCGCCACACCCTCTTTGCCGCCATAACCGCCGACCTAACCGCTGCAATCATGAGTGTTATAACGGTCAGATTGTGGTTTAATATGTAATATAAAAATAAGTTTTTGATTTATTTTCTTTTCTGCGGCTTTTTTATCATGCCGGTTACGGGCTTCAGGGTCTTTGACTTGTAATAATGTTCTATAATGCGAGCGCGAAAGCAGCACATCTGATTGTCTACATACTATGTAGATAATTTCAGGAAAGGGGGCTGTGAAAAAATAAAGTTTAAGACTTCATTCTTCGCAGCTCCACACGGTCACCTTCCTCGCGGAAGGTGACACAAAAATTCTTCTTACTGATTTTATGTTTTCTAAATTTCAATCCACACCTTCCTCGCGGAAGGTGACATGTTGAGCAAATCAAGGACACCTGCCTTACAAAATTTCAATCCACACCTTCCTCGCGGAAGGTGACATTCAACAAGCTATTAAGCAAACTATTAAAGACTTATTTCAATCCACACCTTCCTCGCAGAAGGTGACGATAACAAGCTATGACTTATCGTCATTGCCGACAGCTATTTCAATCCACACCTTCCTCACGGAAGGTGACCAACAATCGGTGTGTCTGCCGTGATGACAGATGTATTTCAATCCACACCTTCCTCGCGGAAGGTGACATTTTTGCGCCCTTTTTTAGGAGCGTTAAAAATATTTCAATCCACACCTTCCTCGCGGAAGGTGACGGTTTCGGCACTGGCACTTTAAAGGCGGTCAAAATTTCAATCCACACCTTCCTCGCGGAAGGTGACCAAGTAAATTCTTTGTTGTTGCTCGTGTAGCCTTGGATTTCAATCCACACCTTCCTCGCGGAAGGTGACAGCAAGATAAGCAGCGAAAGTATCGGCACTTTTGTTATTTCAATCCACACCTTCCTCGCGGAAGGTGACGTTGTTTTTTTGCCTATCCAAATGCCACCGACGAGAATTTCAATCCACACCTTCCTCGCGGAAGGTGACAGTTTGTGGGTCATTCCAACTTAATTTTTTATTTTCATTTCAATCCACACCTTCCTCGCGGAAGGTGACAACGGATGCACCTTTTAACGCCCCGATGCTTTATATTTCAATCCACACCTTCCTCGCGGAAGGTGACCGGCGTAAACTTTAGGAGCTACACTAAAAGATGATTTCAATCCACACCTTCCTCGCGGAAGGTGACTGCGTCTGCTCCTGCGTCTGCTCCTGTACCGCTCTATTTCAATCCACACCTTCCTCGCGGAAGGTGACAAACACATATCGCTACAAGTCCACTGAATGGCTTATTTCAATCCACACCTTCCTCGCGGAAGGTGACAAAAAAACTGTGTGCAACTCATACCCACGCTTTATTTCAATCCACACCTTCCTCGCGGAAGGTGACCGGCAGGTGGGCAAGATCAAGAGCCGGCAGGCAGATTTCAATCCACACCTTCCTCGCGGAAGGTGACAGGGTTGAGCTTATCAGCCCTACCCCATCTCAAATTAATTTCAATCCACACCTTCCTCGCGGAAGGTGACATAATGTCGGAGTTGCTGAAAATCAAATTACAGTTATTTCAATCCACACCTTCCTCGCGGAAGGTGACCTGCGCACTTGACATTATAATATGGCTTTTCAATCGATTTCAATCCACACCTTCCTCGCGGAAGGTGACTGTTGGGCGTTTTAACTCGGTGCGTCGCATAACCATTTCAATCCACACCTTCCTCGCGGAAGGTGACTGCAGGTGGGCAGGATTAAGAGCCGGCAGGCAGATTTCAATCCACACCTTCCTCGCGGAAGGTGACAGCTTAAAGATATCTTTGTGCTGTCCTCAACAACAATTTCAATCCACACCTTCCTCGCGGAAGGTGACTTTCAACGGTTATTATTCTGATTTTAAGATCACTATTTCAATCCACACCTTCCTCGCGGAAGGTGACGAAAACATCTTGACTTATTCGGCGAACCCATTTTGTATTTCAATCCACACCTTCCTCGCGGAAGGTGACGGTTGAGAATATTCTCGCTGAGCTCACCCTCAAATTTCAATCCACACCTTCCTCGCGGAAGGTGACCCGACTATCTCATCAGTTCGGCACTTGTCAACTGCGATTTCAATCCACACCTTCCTCGCGGAAGGTGACCAAATGGCTTTGAAATATGCAGGCTGGGGTTTTATTTCAATCCACACCTTCCTCGCGGAAGGTGACGCCAACTGTCCCCATGTAATATTCAGCCATTTCAATTTCAATCCACACCTTCCTCGCGGAAGGTGACCCTACAAAGCCTGCACAACCACCAAAACAGGCAAGATTTCAATCCACACCTTCCTCGCGGAAGGTGACTTGCTTGGCTTGACTCTCTCGACAGAATGGTTAAATTTCAATCCACACCTTCCTCGCGGAAGGTGACTGCAAAAATTGACAGTTTATTTGCTTAGCACACACAGTATTTACATATATATGTACAAACCGGTTGGATTACTTTACAACCGCCGGCAAAAAAGTTGCTGTCAATTTAAATAATTAACAATTTATTCGGTGCGAATGGTACAGTGTTTTTATGTGCACATACCATTCGCACTAAAAAAGCAACACTCCTTCAACATCAAAATCGTCACTCACTCCGTAGTGTTCGACTTTGGCTTTATAATTATTTCCGAGATAATAAAACCTGATGCTATCCTCTTTTTCGTCAATCAGATTAATCAGCTTTTCTTTGACTTCTCTACATTTTGCCGCGTCCATTACGCACTCAAAAACGGAATTTTGCACTCTTTTGCCATAATTAACGCACTCCTTAGCAACTTTGCGCAGCCTTTTTCTGCCCTGCGGAGTTTCTGTACTGACATCGTATGTAATCAAAACAAGCATTTCCTAATACCTACTTCCACAAGAACGGCGGATAGCCGTCAATATCGCCACGCAGATATCGTGCCAACAAAAGAGCCTGAACATACGGCACCATTCCCCATTGAACTTTTTCTTCAAGATATGGGTGCTTTATCTCGGTAAGTTTTTTATTTTGCCACGACTGCAAAAACTTTTTCTTTCCGTTGTCTGTAAACATCACGGCACCGTTTTCCTTCGTGATAAAGTCAGCCTTGTTGACCGATTTCCTGTTAATCATCGTAAGGACAAATCGGTCGGCAAATACGGAACGCAATTCTTCAATCATATCAAGTGCAAGCGATGCTCTTCCGGGACGGTCCTTATGCAGATAGCCTACAAAAGGATCAAGTCCCACACAATAGAGTGCGGATGTCACCATACTCGTCAGCATTGTGTATGAAAACGAAAGCATTGCATTTACAGCGTCTGTCGGCGGTCTTCTGTTTCTTTCACGAAAGAAAAAATCATCTTTTTGCCGGAGTATCAAATCATCAAATACAGAAAAATATCTTGTTGCCGCCTCTCCCTCAACACCTCGGAGCGATGCGGTGTCAACGCAATCTGAAATACTTTCCATAGAATTTTTTATTTGCAATGAAACATTTTTCAGCTTTTCAACATCAAGTGAATTTGAATAATCTCTTGTCGCGCGTTCAATTACCCACCTTGAGTTGAACAGCTTGCCAAAAATAATATTCTTTGCAATTTTAGTACATTCCTCTTCACTTTCGGAAAGTCGGTACTGAGTTTTTCTAAGCACAACATTTCCGCAATATGGACCGACAACTCCCGCAAGGAATTTTCCGTGTCTGCTCATAAACGAAACACTTATATTGTCCGCGGCACATTTTCCGAGAAGAGCGGGACTTATTCCGCTGTAGCCAAAGGTAACGATAGCCTCAAGATTATGCAACGGAACTCTTCCGCATTCTTCTCGGTCAGCCAATATAACAATATTTTCTCCGTCCAAAGATAGATACTTGTCGGTTGAAGTCACATAAAGTGTGTTCAATAATTTTTTCATAGTTATTCCTCTGCCATATCGGACAAATATTTTTTGACTGATTTCACTTTTGTAAGCCTTGGCAAACACAAATTTTTTAGTGAACAGGCAGAACAGTTTTTGTTCTGTTTGACTTTCGGAGTGTATCTGCGACTGTAGAGCATATGCATTTCCAGAATTATATCTTTCAATTCATCACGAATTTCATCGGTAAATTCAATTTTCTGGCGATGCCTTGTTTTGCCGTAAAAAATATTCAGTTCATTTATTTTTGTGCAAAACATATCTTCAAGGCACATTGCCTGTGCAGCAACCTGAAGAATGTCGGCATGGCTTTCTTTAGGCTCGCCGTGTTTGTATTCAACAGGCACTACGGAATATTTGCCCTCTTTGCCGAACAATATTGCACCGTCATCTGACGGAACAAATTCAACAATGTCACAAACTCCGTATATGCCGAGTTCATAAGATGAAACCTGCATTCCCCGTGAAGTGATAATACCGTTTCTCGTTTCGGTAAAAGTATCGTCATGGGCTTTTTCGTGCATAATCTCACCGCTGACAGTTAGCAGATTTTCTGCCCACTGCTGTTCAATATGTATTAAAGCCCATTGTCTGCGACAAAATACAAAGTGTTGTATTCCAGATATGCTCAAAATATTATCATCATCATACATCATTTTATGATACATTCAACACCTGACGGAAGCGTGTCGGTATCCACTGAGAAATCATAGTCGGCAAATTTTCTCGGAACAGTTACATTTTCCTTTTTATTGATATTGATTTTCTCAAATAACTTGTATGACGGTGCGTTTCCGAGTTCACTGTTATGCTTAAAAATAACAAGCTTGCGTACTGCCATTTTGCCTCTTGCGGCTGCATGGTCAAACTCAAACATATTTACAATTGCGTTCCACAAAAGTTCAAGGTCATCTTCTGAAAAGCCTGTGACCTTGCGGGCAAGATTTGCGGAAATATATCCTTCGGCAACATAAAGTCCGTATGGAATGATAAACTTATTGCCCATTGTATTATTTTTGTCTTCGGCATCCTTTTCTGTAGTAATTGCACATCTTGTAATTGTTACCTCCTGTGGAAGAACAGGGTCTACCGAACGGGCAAAACTCAGTTGAACAGGACCTCTCACCTGACCGCAATTGAGTCCGTTTGAAACAAATGTTGTCATAACAGCGCCAAAGGTTCTTACATCAAAGAAGTTTGCACACATAAAATCTCTGATTTTCAAATCAAGTTCTGCGTTGCCTTTTTTAAGTTCTTTAACCTGTGATTTGATTTTGTCATCAGCAACATTTGTATCAACGCCGACATATTCGAGTGCGGTTTTATCGCTCTTATTAAGCGGCACACCGCTTTTAATATATATTTTGTAACCCTTTTCGTCTTCCTTAGCAGTTTCAACATAGTTTCTGATTTTCCTTTTAAGGCAAACATCTGTTACAATACCATAACCTGTTTCGGGGTCAATTCTCGGCATATTTCCTGCATCGGGATCGCCGTTTGGATTACCGTTTTCCACATCAAAAATAATTGCAAAATCATACTTATTCTTAATTACTTCAGCCATTGTTTACTTCCTCCTTGCGTGTATATCGTTTTTGTGTCTGATGATAATAACCGAGCTGGAACATACCTTTTTCTTCAAGTTTTAGTCTTACAGGAAACTGTGTTCCGAGCTTTGACATTGTTTCGGTCAATTTTTTCTGATAATAAATTTTACGGCTTGTTTCGCCTATTTTTTTGAGATGAGCCTGTGCAAGTTCAATCAATAATGGAAATATCAAAGCAGGCGTTGAACTTGCAGATGTAAAGTATCTGTCTTTGATTGTTGCTTTGATACCCGGATTTGCCGCATTTTGAATTTCTTCAAGATTCGAGAAAAGTATGCCAAGCAAATATGCTTTGTTTTCGCTATGTTCATTTAATTCCACTGTTAAATCCTCCTTTGGAATAGTTTTTATGTTTCTCATGAGATACGCTTTAATAATTGCCGCCTTACCCCATGTAATATCTCTTTCGGCAGATATTCTGCTCTGAACTCCGTAATATAGGGTTGCAGGATAGCTTGTGCCGTTTAAAATTGCGTTGAGCACATCTCCTGCAAGATGAGGTTTGCAGGACTTGTCCTTCGATTTTGGATTGACCGTTTGACTTACTGTTTGCCATAAAGTGAGATGTTCACGCGTTTCAAAACTCGGTCTTACAATTTTCATCTGCTCTTCATGCAACAAAACATTCTGCATAACCTTGCCAAATGTGTTTTTAATGAAAAATCTGACCGACAATCTTGCTGAGTTTGGAGAGATACCGAGAATGTAAAAATTGTTATCGGGATACAAGGGAACTTTTTCCCAATTTACTGTTTCACCATGAGCAATATGAGTAATTGCACTTTTCAAATCTGCCTGAGAAACCGTATCATCATTACCATCAAAAGCAGAACAAAGCATACTTTGATAAGCAGGCTCGGCATCTTCCGTCCAACAAACAACAGTTGTATCGCCTACATTGATTCTGTGGTCGGTATCGGCAATAAGCTTATTTAATGCCGCTGCATAGGCAAATGCGGCATACTCGCTCACGGTCGCATTATAGCCCTGAGTTTTGCCGTATGACTCAAATGCACTTCCGTTAAATGAAATTAACGACGCACCTGCCGATTGCGAACCTTTAACATTCTTAATCAGCGGATGTAAAACGGCTATCTTATCGTATTTTCCCGTAACAAGACAAATTCCCTTTTCACCGTCCGAATTTGCATAACTTTCATCCCATGCTCTGCAAATTTCATCAAAATCGAATGGATACTTGCCCAAAGGCATAAGCAACATATTTGCACCCTTGCCGAGAATTTCGTCAACCATAGGCTGAGTACATCCGCAACTTAAAAGTTCATCTTGCAGATTTTCAACAGTATGGTCAAAAAACTTTTTTATTGACACAGCGGCATCGCTGTCACAGTTTTCAAGAATTTTACAATGTTTTTCCTTGCAAGCCTGATATGCCTTTGCGGCTCTGTCAGGTTTTCCCGATGAATCATAACCAAAAAGATATGTTGAATTTTCATAGAGAAAATTTGACGCTACTCCCGATGACCTTTTAACAGGCATCGGGAGACTGATAGGTTTTGGAATTTCCTTTTTACCGTCAGAAGTTTTTTGCTTTAAAAAAATTATTTTGTCAATATTTCCGTCATTGTCGAGGCAGAGCCCGTAAGAAATTTTTACGGGACTCCAGCCTGATTTTTCAATCTCACCCTTTTGGGCGAGGGTTTCGTACAATTTAACAAGTGATTGTAACAGCATCAGCGATACACCTCACAGTTCGTCAAATCAAGTACACCGTTCTTCAAAACGGCATTAAAGTACATCGGAGTAATTTCGCCTTTACCGTAATCCATATCGTACAGCATCAATCCGAGTTCCTTTGTGGTATTGGGATAAGCTGTGTTGACTGTTTCAAATTCCCATTTTCTGAACTTTGCAGGAAACTCCCGACAGCCAAAATACGGTTGATGATAGCATTGTCCTTTTTCAAGTCTGCGTTTCATCATTTCCTGAAATTTTGCAGGATTATCAGTCGGGCTTGCTTTGTCTGTCATATCGAAGTGTGCTTCCAACACATAATGAACATTTTTCAGTACAAGTGCCGCTCTTTGCTGAATATCAGCCTGTGCGTCAATGTACAAATCGTTTTTCTTGCCGTTCATAACTGTTCTGACATTTCTTGCCGATATTTTGGATTTGACTTCATTTCTCCTGATATTTGAGTATTGAATCGGACTTAAAACATATATTTTGTCAACAACCCATCGCATGCCCGGGTGCCATAAAATAGCGTCCAAAATACCCCTTGCCGCCGATGGAGTTATGACATCATATGTCATTCGTTCAACCTTCAATTCAGGACGGTTAAAGGCGGCATAGTCGCCGTAAACTTCAACCATAATTGACATTGAGCATCAGCTCCTTTCTTCATTTTATTGTTGAGAATAATCTCTGTAATTCTAATATATCACCTTTTGCATATTTTTGTCAATAACTTTTTTCGTTATTTTTTTGGTTTTAAAACATTTTAATTGACACAACTTTATTAGGGTGTTAGAATTGTCTTGTCTGCGATAGCAGTGGATTGAAATGTTATATTTTTAGTTTTCACAAAACGGGAGCAAGAGCATCATTCTTGCTCCCGTTTTGTTTTTATATGCATATTCCCATACCAAGTCCGCTGTCGGGGAAAATAATACCTGTTTTTTCGCTGTAATATTTGCTGTCTGCCAAAATGAAAAATTCATCGTCAACAATTTCGATTGTCGAAGCCCCATCAAGCTTTTCAAATTCCCACAAATAAAGATTAACGGCATATTGTTCAAGCTCACGGAACAGATTCTTTGTATATTTTTTGTTGCGTAGTTCTGAAATCAAACTCTTATTATCCTCAGTGGGTATATACACCGTTTTTGCATTGTCATCTATAATTTTAAAATCATTTGCCACAGTTTTAAATTGAAAGCGCTGATACTTTTTAACTATATTTCTATAGTTAAAATCATCATCATTTCCGCTTTTCAGATAGTAATACAACTCATCAAAATATTCTTTAATAGCAGTTGCTGTGTAAATTTCCGAACCGTACTTTTCAATAATCTTACGGGCAACTGAGGCATTTTTCTGCTGACAGGATATTATTTCTCCTGTGTCAAAAATATGAACAAGACTGTCGCTCCTGTTATTTTTGCCCTCTCGGTTGCATCTGCCGCCTGCCTGTAAAATCGAGTCAATTCCCGAAATGGCTCTGTAAACTGTCTTAAAATCCAAATCTACACCCGCTTCAATCAGACTTGTCGAAATAACTTTGCAAGGCAAATTGTTGTTCAAACGGTTTCTTATCTTTTCAATTGAACGCTTTCTGTGTGCAGGATATTCGTGGGTCGAAAGGCATATATTTTCTTCACTTTCACCAAGCATTGAAAACAGCTTTTTAGCGTGTTCCTTTTTATTAACCACACAAAGCACCTGTTCTTCATTTTGCAGTCTGAACACAAGCTCGTCATCGTCAAGATTCCCGTCATAAACAAATTCCGTTCTGCGAAACTTTTCGGCATATTTTTCGGGATTTTCACGGCATATTTCAGGAATTTTGTAATTGCTCAACCCCTTACATTCACCGAAAAATTTATCAAGACTCGGCTGTGTTGCTGTACAAAGAACAGTCGTAGAATTGCAAATTTCAGTCAGTTCGTTAATAACTTTTACACACGGCACAAGATACTGTATCGGCAACATCTGCGCCTCGTCAAAAATAATTACGCTGTCGGAAATATTATGCAATTTTCTGCTTTTTGAGGGCTTGTTGCTGAATAAGGATTCAAAAAACTGAACCGCAGTCGTCACTATAACCGGAGCGTCCCAGTTTTCGCAGGCAAGTTGTTGTCTTTGAACCGTTTCTGACGAAGTTTTTTTAGGATCAAAAGTAACATTGGAATGGTGTTCAACAACATTTTCTGCGCCGAGTGCGTCCTTAAAAACGGCGGCATTTTGCTCAATAATGCTCGTGTAAGGAATTACATAAATCACACGCTTTCGCTTGTGCTTGTCCTGAACCGCATAATTCAGTGCAAAAGCAAGCGAAGATATCGTCTTTCCGCCGCCTGTAGGGACTGTAAGTGACAAAAGATTTTCGTCGCTGTCTTTGGCGGCTATACATTGCTTTTGAATTTCAGAACGAAGTATATTCAGTTCTTTTGTAGGTGTTCCCCATTTGGCAGTATAAGCGTTAAGTCTTTCAAGCAAAACAGGGATATCATCATATCCTCCACGGCTAACCGTATCGTCAAGCATAAAACGCTCAGTGCATATAAAATCCGAGTCAACAAGGCAGGAAAACAGCATATGTATCAAAAACGCATTTTTAAATTCATCGGTTTTTAAGACTTCGGGAACAATTTGCTTTTCAAAATCAGGCTGTTCGGTTTCCCACGCAGAATAATTTTCAATGCTTTTGTCATTTACTTTTCCGAGAAATGTACCGGAGTCAGGCATATCATAACGGCTTCCAAAATCAGGCAATCCTCCGTGATGACCCGAAATGCAAAACGCTGTCATAACCAATTTATGTTTACATGCGGTTATTGCACCTGCCGTTGAATGATTTACGGTAATATTTTCGCCGTTGATACGCCTTTGAAATTTTTCGCTGTATTTGCCTATATCGTGAAGTTTACCCATTTCATAAGCAATTTTTTCATAACCAAAACTTTTTGCAAATTCAGCCGCCATTTCGGCAGTTTGATTCAGATGATCAATCAACAATTCTTCTTTTCCGTCTGTATCATTTCGTTTATGTGCCAAATATCGCAAAAGCATCACTCCCAAAGATAATTATAACACTATTATATCACTTATTTGGTTATTTTCAATAGTATTTACGGTTATTTTTGAATACTATTAGTATGTATTTAGGTTTTATAATAAATTTTTTAGTGCTTACAAATCAAACTTATGTGTGTTTAATTATTGTTGTAATGCATTTTTAACCTTCTTCCGTTACCTTTCCGTTTTTTGGGGGTATCCCAAATATTGAAATTGAGCCGCATTAACAAAGAGCGGATATCGCAAAATACGGTATCCGCCCTTTTCTATATTAAAACATCCTCAGCAATAAGCCGAATGGGGTCTTAGTCAGCGTGCTTTATCAGCAGCCGCAGCCACAGCTGTTGTTGTCACAACCGCAGCCGCCGTTATTTCCGCCGCAGCAGCAGAGAACGATGATAAGAAGAATAATCCATGAGCAGCAGCCGTTGCCGTTACCAAAGTTACACATACGCTTACCTCCTTTCGTTTACACTACATATTATTGTGAAAGGAGAAATGTGTGACATCAAAAAAATGACGGCTGCGAAAATCTTCGTAACCGTCATCAACTGTAATGATTTAATTAAACATTGAACCTGAAAAGAACGACATCGCCGTCTTTCATAACATAGTCCTTGCCCTCACTGCGGACAAGACCTTTTTCTTTTGCGGCTGTCATACTTCCGCAGGCGATAAGGTCGTCATATGCGATAACCTCAGCTCTGATAAATCCACGCTCAAAATCCGAGTGAATTTTGCCTGCTGCCTGAGGTGCTTTTGTTCCTTTTTTGATTGTCCATGCACGAACCTCCTGTTTTCCTGCCGTAAGGTAGGAGATAAGTCCGAGAAGTGCGTAACATTCCTTGATAAGTCTGTCAAGACCGCTTTCTTCAAGTCCCATATCGGCAAGGAACATTTCCTTTTCTTCCTTGTCCATCTCAACGATTTCTTCCTCAATCTGAGCGCAGATGGGAAGAACGCCGGCGTGTTCCTCGGCGGCAATCTTCTGAACAGCCTTGTAGCCCTCGTTTGAGTCGATGCCGTTTGAGAAATCCTCATCACTCATATTTGCGGCATAGATAACAGGCTTGTTTGTGAGAAGCGCAACCTCTGAAAGAATTGCTTTTTCGTCATCGTCACATTCAACGCTTCTTGCAGGCTTGCCCTCGTTGAGTGCGGCAAGAACTCTTTCAAAAAGGTCGATGTCTTTCTGATACTTTTTATCGCCCTTGAGCATTTTCTTTGTCTTGTCAATTCTGCGTTCGAGCATTTCAACATCGGAGAGAATAAGCTCAAGATTGATTGTTTCAATGTCACGGGCAGGGTCGATGTTGCCTTCAACATGGATAATGTCGTCGTTTTCAAAGCAACGGACAACATGAACGATAGCGTCACATTCACGGATGTTTGAAAGGAACTTGTTGCCGAGTCCCTCGCCCTTTGACGCACCCTTTACAAGACCTGCAATATCTACAAATTCAATTGACGCAGGAGTATATTTGTCAGGATCATACATTTCCGCAAGTTTATCAAGTCTTTTGTCCGGAACTGCAACAACGCCGATATTCGGCTCAATTGTGCAGAAAGGATAGTTTGCACTCTGAGCACCTGCGTCTGTAATTGCGTTAAAAAGTGTACTTTTGCCGACATTTGGAAGTCCGACGATTCCGAGTTTCATTTATTTTCACCTCAAATAATATTCGGGCAATGCTTGCCTATTTTCACTGAATATTGTATTATTATATCGTATGGATACTTACTCTGTCAATTCACAGACGAGTAATGCACACTTTGTTAAGTATATCACATAAAATTGCTTTAAACAATAAGAAAGGAAATTTTTATGAGCGAAATAAATACATATTCTGTAACAATTAAGGTAGAAGAAGAAAATCTTGCCGTTTCAATGGGCAGCGGCAGTCTTTGTGTGCTTGCAACTCCGTGCGTTGTGGCTCTTATGGAAAATGCCGCCGCGGCTCTTGCAGACAAGGTTCTTGACAACGAAGAGCTTACAACTGTCGGCACGATGATTTCAATTGAGCACACAAGCCCCACTCCTCTCGGTGCTGAGGTTACGGCAACAGCCGTTCTCAAAAGCGTTGACGGCAGAATGTTTAATTTTGAAGTTTTTGCCGAAGATAAAAAGGGTGAAATTGCAAGAGGCACTCACACAAGAGTAAGCGTAAAATCAGAAAAATTTCAGATGAAGGCGGACAGCAAGTTTGATGAATAAGTACAAATATTATCTGTTTGACCTTGACGGCACAATCAGCGAGAGCGCATTGGGCATAAGAGAGTCACTTGAAAACGCAATTAAAAGTATGGGCAAGCCGTTGCCGAATCTTGACGATTACACATTGTATATCGGACCGCCGCTGCTCGATACATTCCGCAATATCTGCCGTTTCAATGAGGAAGAATCGGCAAGAGGCGTTGAGATTTATCGTGAATACTACAACACCAAGGGCAAGCTTGTGAACAAGCTTTATGACGGCATTGACAGGGTTCTTGCAGAGCTTAAAAACAGCGGTGCAAAGCTTGCCGTGTGTTCGTCAAAGTATGAAAAGTTTGCCGAAGAAATTACAGAACTTCTCGGTGTGCATGATATGTTTGACGCAATCTGCGGTTCAACACTTGACGGCAGCAGAAAAGATAAAAAAGACCTCATTCCGTATGCTGTTGAAAGATTAGGCGGCAGTCTTGAAAATGACAGAAAAGATACCGTTATGATTGGCGACACTTGGTTTGACACAAAGGGTGCAAGACTTTGCGGTGTTGATTTTGTCGGTGTTGAATACGGCTACGGCGACCTTGAAAGCATGAAAATAGAGGGCGGCAGGGTGTTTGTAAAAACAACGGCAGAACTCTTGGATGTTCTTACAAAGTAAATAATTTGAAATCGGACAAACGGAATTATCCGAAGATTTTTCGCATACATTTTATCAGAGAATAAAATATGCGGAGGATTTACAATGTTCGTTTTCAATTTAAAAATCAAGGCTAAGAAAACGGTAATTTTAGCGGCGGTGCTGTCCGTAACAGCGGCAATAATATGTACAGCCGTTACGGTTGCAATAAATTCACGGTTGCCCGATACAGCCGTAAGTGATAAAACAGGGGAGTATTCTCTTGTGCTTAATGACGGTGAGGAGAAAAAATTCCTTGAACAGTTCGGAATTGAAACCGCCGATGCAAAGCCTGAGAAACGCTCGGTTGTAATTCCGTCGGATTTTAATGAATATTACGAGGAATACAACGAACTTCAGAAGAAAATCGGACTTGACCTCGGAAAATTCACGGGCAAAGAGGTTACGGAGATTACCGTTCCCCTGGAAAAGCCAAAGGATAACAATGCCGTTTTGCTTGTTTACAAAAACAGGGTAATCGGCGGACACATTACAAACGGAGAATACGGCAGTAAAAATCTGCCGCTTGTTGAATAAGATGGAAAGACTTGATAAGCTTATTTCGTCACAAAGAGCCGACGGCAGAAAAGAGGTTCAAAAGCTCATAAAAAGCGGTGCGGTTCTTGTGAACGGAAAAATCTGCAAAAAGCCTGATACAAAGGTTGACCCCGACAAGGATGAAATTGTTGTGGACGGACAGGCTTTGAATTACAGCAAATACATATATATAATGATGAACAAACCTGCGGGAGTTGTTTCGGCAACCGAGGACAGGCAGTTTAAAACTGTTATCGACATTATCCCCGAGGATATGAAACGAAAGGGACTTTTCCCTGTGGGCAGGCTTGACCGTGATACGGAGGGACTGCTTCTTATTACAGATGACGGTGACTTTGCGCACAGCATAACCTCGCCTAAAAAGCATGTGGACAAGAAGTATGTTGCAAAGCTTGACGGAGAAATCACAGAAGATACCGTAAAGGCTTTTTCTGACGGAATTGAGTTTTCTGACGGAACGAAGTGCCGCAGTGCCGTGCTTGAATGTGACGAAAATGATAAAAAAACAGGAATTGTCACAATTTGTGAGGGCAAATATCATCAGGTTAAAAAAATGTTTTTGTGTTGTGGATTAAAAGTTGTGCATCTTCAACGAATTTCAATAGGCGGTTTGTATCTTGATAGCAATTTGCACATAGGTGAGTGCAAATTGTTGACGGATTTGGATAAAAAGTCGGTCTTTATCGGCAATATACACTAAAAAATGCATCTGAATTTTATCCTGTGTCAGTTTTAAATAAAATAATGCATATATCTTTGGTCAATTTCGGTATGGTCAAATTGTGCGAAAAGTGGTATATTATTGTAGTAATAAAGCTAAGGACTTTATAGTTATCGACTAATTGGAGGTTTATACACAATGGCAAATGTTTCATTAAGACATGTTTACAAGATTTATGACGGCGGTGTAACTGCTGTTACAGACTTCAACCTTGAGATTGCCGACAAAGAATTTATCATTCTCGTTGGTCCTTCAGGCTGCGGTAAATCAACAACTCTCAGAATGATTGCAGGACTTGAGGATATTTCAAAGGGTGAGCTTTATATCGGCGATACACTCGCAAACGATGTTGCACCTAAGGACAGAGATATTGCGATGGTATTCCAGAACTATGCTCTTTATCCTCATATGACAGTATATGATAATATGGCATTCGGTCTTAAACTCCGTAAGTTCCCTAAGGAAGATATTAAGAGAAGAGTTGAAGAGGCTGCAAGAATCCTCGGTATCGAGCAGTATCTTGACAGAAAGCCAAAAGCTCTTTCAGGCGGTCAGAGACAGCGTGTTGCTCTCGGCCGTGCTATCGTTCGTAACCCGAAGGTATTCCTTCTTGACGAACCGCTTTCAAACCTTGATGCTAAGCTCCGTGCTCAGATGAGAACAGAGATTTCAAAAATTTATCAGCGTCTCGGCACAACATTCATCTATGTAACCCATGACCAGACAGAGGCTATGACAATGGGTACAAGAATTGTTGTTATGAAAGACGGTTTCATTCAGCAGGTTGATACTCCTCAGCATCTTTATGATATGCCTTGCAATATGTTTGTTGCCGGATTTATCGGTTCACCTCAGATGAACTTCATCAACGCTGTTCTCTCTAAGAACGGCGGCAAGTATACTCTTGATTTTGACAAGTATCACATTCCTGTTCCGGAGTCAAAGGTCAATGCTGACCTCGACAACTATGTTGGCAAGGAAGTTGTTTTCGGTATCCGTCCTGAGCATGTTCACGATGAGCCTGAAGAAATTGCTAAGGCTGAGTGCCTTCTCAAAGCCAATGTTGATGTTACCGAGCTTATGGGCGCTGAGATTTATCTCTATGTAAACATCAACGGTACACCTATTACAGCTCGTGTTGAACCGACTTCAACAGCTAAGCCGGGCGACGACATTGAGATTACTTTCGACCTCAGCAAACTCCATATCTTTGATAAGGACACTGAGAAGACAATTACAAACTGATTATAATTTCATTTGGTTTTCACGGCGGAGCGTTATGCTCCGCCGTTTCGGCTTTTTAGGCAATTCTATTTTAACGGATTTTGGCAAAATATGCTCTGCTTTTTTACTTTTTATTTACAGGCTCTTTTTCTGCTCCAACTTTTATTATAGAGCCTTATTGTATAGCCTTTTTAAATTCGTTTTACTGTGACGAATGAACAATTTTTCGTATTTTGTCACAAAATCAACACAATGTTGTGATATATTAAAAAAGTAATAAAGTTATGTAACAATTGTTTAATTTTGCTTTCAAAACTGTAACTTGTTGCTGATTATGCAAATTCTCTAAAAAAATTCAAGAAAAATTGTAAATAGAGGTTGATTTTTTTCTCGTTTTTGTGTAATATGTATATGAGACAGATTGTATTTTATTGAACTCTTTTACAATCACAATATATAACTGCGGAGAAAACGAGGTAAAAATTTATGTCAAACAGATTATTTCAAGGTATTGTACACCAGATGAAAGACGCAATCGACAGAACGATTGGCGTAATTGACGAGACTTCGGTTGTTATTGCCTGCTCCGAGCTTGGAAAAATCGGCGAGGTAAACGAGAGCGTTAATTCCGAAACACTCAGCTCGACAGCACCGTTTGTTGTGAACGGCTATACATACAGATCTTTCGGCAGCAATGCAAAGTATGATTATGCAGTATTTGTTCAGGGTACCGATGAGTATGCTCAGAAGTATGCTCAGCTTTTGTCGGTTTCTTTTGCAAGCATCAAGCAGTATTATGACGAAAAGTATGATCGTTCAAACTTTATTAAGAATGTTATTCTTGACAACATTCTTCCGGGTGACATTTACCTTAAAGCAAGAGAGCTTCACTTTAACAGCGAGGTTTCCCGTGTTTGCCTGCTTATTAAAATTGTTTCAAAAACAGATGTTTCCGCTTATGATATAATTCAGAACCTTTTTCCGGACAAGTCAAAGGACTTTGTTATCAACATTAACGAGGTTGAAATTGCACTTGTTAAGGAAATCAAGCCTGACACAGAGAGCCGTGACCTTGAAAAGCTGGCAAGCTCGATTTCAGACACACTTTCGAGCGAGTTCTACACGCATTGCGTTGTCGGTATCGGTACAACGGTTACAGGCATAAAGGATCTTGCAAGAAGCTTTAAGGAGGCACAGTCGGCACTTGAGGTTGCAAAGGTATTTGACACAGACCGTACAATCGTAAGCTATGATAACCTCGGTATCGCCCGTCTTATCTATCAGCTTCCCACAACCTTATGCGAGATGTTCCTCAAGGAAGTTTTCAAGAGAGGTTCAATTGAAAGCCTTGATCAGGAAACTCTCTTTACAATTCAAAGATTTTTTGAAAACAACCTTAATGTTTCCGAAACATCAAGAAAGCTCTTCGTACACAGAAACACTCTTGTGTACAGACTTGAAAAAATTAAAAAGCTCACAGGTCTTGACCTTCGTGAGTTTGAGGATGCAATTGTGTTCAAGGTAGCTCTTATGGTTAAGAAATACCTCAACGCAAGTCCTACAAAATACTGATTTAGTTAAAGTGTGCCCGAGCATAGTGCGTTCGCTGTGCTCTGGGCGTTTTGACTTTTTATGAGTATTTGTACAATAACTACAAAACAAAGGTGACTTTATGATTGATTTTATAAATGTGTCTAAAACATACCCTAACGGCACTCATGCTCTCTACGGTATTACGCTGAGTATTGATAAGGGCGAGTTTGTGTTCATTGTCGGTGCATCGGGCGCAGGCAAGAGTACATTTCTTAAACTCATTATGCATGAGGAAACTCCGACATCGGGCAAAATCGTTATCAACGACACAGATGTTACAAAGCTGAGAAGGAGCAAGGTTCCTTATATGCGCCGTCATATGGGCATTGTTTTTCAGGATTTCAGACTTATTGACAAGATGAATGTTTTCGACAATGTTGCGTTTGCGATGCGTGCTGTCGGAAAACCTTCAGCAGTAATTAAAAAGCGTGTTCCGTATGTGCTTGAGCTTGTCGGTCTTAAAGACAAGATGAAAAACAGACCGAGTGAACTCTCGGGCGGTGAGCAACAGCGTGTAAGCCTTGCAAGAGCCCTTGTGAATAACCCCGAAATTATTATTGCCGATGAGCCGACAGGTAATGTTGACCCCGAGATGTCACACGAAATCATTGAGCTTCTCAATGAAATTAACGCAACAGGCACAACCGTTATTGTTGTAACGCATGAACATGACCTTGTTCGTGAGTTTGACAGACGAGTTGTTGTTCTTGACCACGGAAAAATTAAGAGCGACACCAAGGATTTGTTTGTTAAAGATGGCTATACTGACGATTACGGTGATGACAGCGGTGAAGAAGAAAATGCACCGGATTATCCCGATAATGCAGTGGTTGTTCCGGAATAATGCGTTTGCGCAAATAGGATTTTGAAAGGATTTTTGATATGACCGGATTTGGTTATTTGGCAAAAGAAGGTTTCAAAAATGTGTGGAACAACCGTATTATGAGTATCGCTTCCGTCTGCGTACTTATAAGCTGTCTTGTTCTCACGGGTGCGGCGGCACTTTTTTCATTGAATGTTGACAAGGTCGTTGAATCTGTCGGCAAGTCAAATGAAACCTCTGTATACATTAAAGACGGATATTCACAGCTTGAGGCTGTTTATGTAGGAAAAGCAATTGAAAAGCTTGACAATGTTGAGTCTGCAACCTTCCTTTCAAAGGAGGATGCGATAAAGCAGTATAAATCAACCCTTGGCGACGACCTTTTTGCCGAGATGAAAGGCAGAAACAAACTTCCTGATTCATTTATTGTAGTGATGAAGGATTTGTCAAAGTACGATGAAACTATTGCACAAATCAAGAAAATTGACGGTGTTGACAGTTTCAGCAGTCACCGTGAGCTTGCAAAAAAGCTTACGGACATCAGCAATCTTGTAAATATGATTTGCGTTGCCGTTGTGTGTGCTTTGACAATCATTTCAATCTTCATCATTGCCAACACAATTCGTGCAACAATGTATTCACGAAGATTTGAAATCAGCATTATGAAATCGGTTGGCGCAACGAACTCGTTTGTACGATGGCCGTTTCTTATTGAAGGTATGATAATCGGACTTATTTCCGCAATTCTTTCAACAGGTGCAATTGCAATTCTCTATGAGACTGCACAGGCTCTTGTTCATCAGATTGTTCCGATTGATTTCATTCCGATTAACAATGTCATCTGGATTACAGGCGGCTTGTTTGCAGTTGCGGGTGTTGTTATCGGCTTCTTCGGCAGCTTTATCTCAATAAGAAAATACCTTAAAATGGAAGGTAACGAAATACTCGGTTGGTAATCCCGACAGAAATCTTAAAGGAGGAGATTACAATGAACAAATTAAAAAGAATTTTATGTGCAATGCTCTGCGTATGTATGATTTCAATTCCGATGGCAATACCGACTGTTGTTTCTGCTGAGGACAGCATTTCAGACCTTGAACAACAGCTTCAGCAGCTTGAACAGGAAAATCAGAAGTATCAGAAGATTCTTGATGATACAAAGTCTGACATCGCAGAAAAGGAAGAATACAAGAGCGCCCTTGTAAGCAAGGTTCAGGTTCTTGATGAAAAAATTGCAGTAACCCGTGAGAAAATTTCAAGCCTTAACGATGATATTAAGGAAAAGCAGGACGCTTATGACAAGGGACTTTCGAAAGTTGAGGATCAGTTTGACGCACTTGCAAACAGACTCAGAATTCTCTATATGTCAGGCAATGCAACCGACCTTGAAATCATTTTCGGTGCAAAGGATTTTTCTGACCTTATTGATAAGATGGAGCTTGTAAAGAACCTTGCAAACAGCGACAAGGAGCTTATCAGCGAAATCCAGACAAAACTGGACGAGCTCAGCACCCAGAAGGAATCCCTTGAGGCCGACAAGAAAGACCTTGAAACTCAGCAGTCGTCATTGAAGTCGGATCAGGACGAGTTTAATAAACTCATTTCGGATAATGACGAGATTCTTAAAAATCTGTACGCATCAAATTCCAAGGCGCAAAATTCTCTTGAAAGTGCGGCTTTGAAGAGTGATGAGATTGAATCCAAAATCAGCGAGTACTATGCCGCTCAGAAGGCGGCTGCGGAACAGGCTGCTCAGGCTGCCCAGAGTTCAAGCAGTTCATCAAGCAGCTCTTCAGGCAGTTCAAGCAGTTCATCAAGCGGCTCAAGCAGTTCGGGTTCATCAAGCTCAGGTTCATCATCTGTAATTGTTCCGTCGGGTTCGGGCTTTGCATGGCCTACACCGGGCTTTGTAAGCCGTTCATCTGAATGGTTTGAGGACAGAGAAGTTTATAACCACGGCGGAATTGATATTGCCGGCGCGGGCATCATGGGACCTCCCGTTGTTGCGGCTGCCGACGGTACTGTTATCGCAACCAACAGCAGTTGTACACACAACTGGGGCAAGAGCTACAGCTGCGGCTGTGGCGGCGGTTATGGTAACTATGTAATGATCAGCCACGCGGGCGGTAAGATGACAGTTTACGGTCACCTTACAAGTCTTACAGTAAGTACAGGTCAGTCTGTTTCAAGAGGACAGATTATCGGCTATGTCGGTTCAACAGGTAACTCAACAGGACCTCACCTCCACTACGAATGCCGTCTTAACGGTGTAAGATACAACCCGATGTCTGAGTATCCGTACATGTGATAATTTCTTTGATACATACACAATTTGATAATTAATTTAAAAGCCTTCGCATATACTTAAATAAGTAAATATGCGGAGGTTTTTGTTTTGATTACTTCATTGAATGTTGTGTTTCCCGAAAAGTGCGGGAAAATAAGGGGTTTTTTTAACAGGCTGAGAGGGGACAAGGTGTGCGTTGAAATCAAAAGGGCAAGGGGTGTAAGCGTAAAACAGCTTACATACATCTGTCGCAGACAAAAGGTCAATCTCAATAAAATTGACAGGGCAATCGGCAATCAGCGCACAAGACTTTTGTGTTGCGAAGAAATGACTTTCCCAAATGACAGCGGTTACAAGCGTTTTTACTCGCCGTTTTTTTCGGCAAGACTTTGTACTAACATGGCACTTTATGCCCTCAGCAAATTTGATACTCCCGAAAGGCTGACGGTCGGAATTTATGACCCCGACGCTCAATGCACCGACCTTGTTTCATTTGTGTTGAAATATACGGGCAATGCCTGTATTATCACAGACAACGAAGATGTGTTCTATGATGAGCTGAATACCATTGCCGAAGAAACAGGTGCGTGTGCCGTTGTTACTCACCACCGTGAACAGCTTTCAAATTGTGACCTTGTCATTGCACCGTTTGAAATTGAAGAAAATCTGCCTGTAAGAAATGATGCGGTTATCCTCACAAACGGCAGACCTAAGGAAAATATAAAGGGCTTTGTGTATTTTCGCTATTGCTTTAAAATGCCGAACGGTTTCGCACTTTTGCGGCCTGAGGGATTGTCTGAGGAATACTTCTGCTCAGCACTCTATACACTCGGTTCACAGTACGAACTCGGCTCAATTGTTCCCGATTTGTGCCGTAACGACAATGAGGCGCAGACAGTGAAATCTCTTTGCAGTTATCTTGCCCGTTTTGCTTGACAATCGGTGTGAAAAAAATTATAATAAATCTATATGCAGTTTTTTGCTGATATGAAAGAATTTTATACCGTATGCACGCTTGTGCAGGTGCGGTATTAACTGAAAGGAACGATATAAAATGGCAGCTAAACCAACAATGCTTACTGCGGAAGGTCTTAAAAATCTTGAAGAGGAACTTGCAGAATTAAAAAATGTCAAGCGTAAAGAAATTGCAGAGAAAATCAAGGTAGCCCGTTCCTACGGCGACTTGTCCGAGAACAGTGAATATGATGACGCAAAGAACGAGCAGGCTATTATGGAGGCAAGAATCGCTACTATCGAGTCTATCCTCAAAACTGCTCAGATTATTGATGAGTCCGAAACATCTAACGATAAGGTACACCTCACTTCTGTTGTTACAATCGAAATGGTTGGCACAGACAGACAGATGACATACAAAATTGTTGGTTCGGGTTCTAACGAAACAAATCCCGCACAGGGCAAAATTTCAGACGAATCACCTGTGGGCAAGGCTCTTATGGACAGATGTGTCGGTGATGTTGTTGAGGTTGAAACTCCCGGCGGCGTAAAGGCATTTAAGATTCTTGAAATCTCAAAGTAATTTGTTTATCTATTGAATTTTTGCTGACGGATTCTGCTTTTGCAATCCGTCAGATTTATTGATGTTGAAAAGAGAGGAATGATTGGAAATGAGTCAGAAGCCACAGCAGACCGGCACAAGCGATGTTATCAAGGTCAGATACGAAAAGCTTGCCGCCCTCAAAGAAGCAGGCAGAGATCCGTTTGTAATTACAACAAGTGCCCGTGATGTTCTCACGGAAACAATTAAAAACAATTTTGAAGAGTACGAAAACAAAGATGTATGCGTTGCAGGCCGTTTGCTTTCAAAAAGAGGCAAGGGCAAGGTTTCGTTTATGGACCTTTGGGATCGTTCGGGAAAAATCCAGATTTTTGCAAAGTTTGACGATCTCGGTGAAGAAGAATACGGTTTCCTTAAAAAGTGGGATATCGGCGATATCGTTGAAGTAAAGGGCTTTGTTTTCAAAACGCAAATGGGCGAAATTTCTGTTCATGCAAAAGAGGTTAAGCTCCTTTCCAAATCACTCAAACCCCTCCCCGAAAAGTATCACGGTCTTACAAATACAGACCTTCGTTACCGTCAGCGTTATGTTGACCTTATTATGAATCCCGAGGTAAAGGATACCTTTGTAAAGCGTTCAAAAATTATCGGCAGTATCCGCCGTTACCTTGACAATCAGGGCTTTATGGAGGTTGAAACTCCTATGCTCGTTGCCAATGCCGGCGGTGCGTCGGCTCGTCCGTTCCTTACTCACTTCAACGCTCTTGACGAGGATTTAAAGCTCAGAATTTCTCTTGAACTTTACCTCAAAAGACTTATCGTAGGCGGACTTGAAAAGGTTTACGAAATCGGCAGAGTATTCCGTAACGAGGGTGTTGACACCCGTCACAACCCTGAGTTTACTCTTATGGAGCTTTATCAGGCATATACAGACTACAACGGAATGATGGATCTTACCGAAAACCTCTATCGCCATGTTGCACAGGAGGTTCTCGGCACAACAACAATCACATACAACGGCATTGAAATGGATCTTGGCAAGCCGTTTGAGAGAATTACAATGCTTGACGCTGTTAAAAAGTATTCAGGCGTTGATTTCAACGAAATTCATTCTGACGAAGAGGCTAAGGCAATTGCTAAGGAAAAGGGTGTTGAGTTTGAAGAACGCCACAAGAAGGGCGACATCCTCAACCTTTTCTTTGAAGAATTTGCAGAAGAGCATATGATTCAGCCTACTTTCGTTATGGATCATCCGATTGAGATTTCTCCGCTTACAAAGAAGAAACCCGAAAATCCCGATTATGTTGAGAGATTTGAGTTCTTTATGAACGGCTGGGAAATGGCTAATGCGTATTCAGAGCTTAACGATCCGATTGACCAGAGAGAGCGTTTTAAGGCTCAGGAGGCACTTCTCGCACAGGGCGATGATGAGGCTAACACAACCGATGAGGATTTCCTCAACGCACTTGAAATCGGTATGCCTCCGACAGGCGGTATCGGCTTTGGTATCGACAGAATGTGTATGCTCCTCACAGATTCAGCCGCAATCCGTGATGTTCTCCTCTTCCCGACTATGAAGAGCCTTGATTCCGACAAGAAGCCGTCAGGCATTCCGAAAACAAAGGATGCTGTTGTTGAAGAAAAGATTGACTTCTCAAAGGTAAAAGTTGAGCCTTTGTTTGAAGAATATGTTGATTTTGAAACATTTTCAAAGTCAGATTTCCGTGCAGTAAAGGTTAAGGCTTGCGAGGCTGTTAAGAAGTCAAAGAAGCTTTTACAGTTCACTCTTGATGACGGCACAGGCACAGACCGCACAATTTTAAGCGGTATTCACGCTTATTATGAGCCTGAAGAACTGGTTGGAAAGACTCTTATCGCTATCACAAATCTTCCGCCGAGAGCAATGATGGGTATTGACTCCTGCGGTATGCTCCTCAGTGCAGTTCACGAAGAAGAAGGCGAAGAAAAGCTCCACCTCCTCATGGTTGATAACCATATCCCCGCAGGTGCAAAGCTCTATTAAGAAGTACCGTTTTACCCTACAAAACTGGATGTACTTCATTTGTGAAAAAGCTCTGAAAATACACAAATACACCAAATTTACACCAAATGGTGCTTGAAACGGTGCAGAGCCTTAAAAATCGCATAATTTTCAAGATATATGGGCAGTTCCAATCGGGATTGCCCATTTTCAGAAAGAAAAAGATAAATCGGAATTTGAGAAGGTAAGTGAATGGGATACCATGGAGGAATATGATAATGTCGAAAGATGAGTATTTGATAACCGATACG
>OGQU01000647.1_pt1 | contig 38554 bp, 49 predicted proteins | sample 1553341 | NCBI WGS metagenome assembly OGQU01 (sample SAMEA2579920, study PRJEB22360) | human gut metagenome | biome: human gut; feature: human-associated habitat; material: faeces | place: Denmark | collected 2008/2010 | reverse complement strand
GGACTCGTTCGCCGAATGGCTCGCCGAATTCGGCGGCGGGAAGCTGATCCTGGGCGCCGACATCCGCGACGGCGCGGTGGCCGTACAGGGATGGACGGAGCGATCCGAGATGACGGCGCAGGAGCTTATCGCCCGATTCGCACCGCAGGGGCTCGCGCAGGTCATCTGCACCGACATCGCCCGCGACGGGATGCTGTGCGGCACCTCGGCGGAATTCTACGCTGGGTTGCAGGGGCAGTTCCCCGGGGTGGAAATCACCGTGAGCGGCGGCATCGCCTCGATGACCGACATCGAGGCGCTCGACGGCGCGGGGCTGCGCAGCGTAATCGTCGGCAAAGCTCTCTACGAAGGACGTATCACCCTCGAAGAACTGAAAAGATGCTTGCCAAACGCATAATCCCCTGCCTCGACATCCGCGAGGGACAGACCGTCAAGGGCATCAACTTCGTCGGGCTGCGCAACGTCGGCGACCCGGTGGAGCTGGGGGCGAAATACGCCGCCGAAGGGGCCGACGAACTGGTATACCTCGACATCAGCGCCACGGAAGAGGGGCGGCAGACCTTCACGGAGCTGGTCGCCCGAATCGCCGAACGCATCGACATCCCGTTCACCGTGGGCGGAGGCATCGCATCGGTCGCCGACGCCGGGCGGCTGCTCGACGCCGGGGCGGACAAGGTCACCGTCAACAGCGCCGCCGTACGCGACCCTGCGCTGATCGACGCCATCGCGTCGAAATACGGGTCGCAGTTCGTCGTCGCGGCCATCGACGCGCGGATGACCGACGGCGTATGGCGCGTCACGACCCACGGCGGCAAGCGCATGACCGACCGCGAACTTTTCGCATGGGCGCACGAAGTCTGTCAGCGGGGCGCGGGCGAGCTGCTCTTCACCTCGATGGATCACGACGGCACGCGCGACGGCTACCCGTGCGAGACCTTCGCACGGCTGGCCGAGCTGCCCATCCCCATCATCGCCTCGGGCGGCGCAGGGTCGGTGCGGCACATTGCCGACGTGCTGACGCTCGGCCGTGCCGACGCGGCGCTTGCGGCCAGCATCTTCCATTACAACGAAATCCCGATCCCCGTGCTCAAACGGGAATTGTACCGGCTGAATATCAACGTAAGACAATAGACACCATGGAAATCACAGCAAAACCCTTCGAGGCGCTCGACGCCTCGAAGCAGGCCGACGGACTGATCCCCGCCATCATACAGGACGCGCGCACCCTGCGGGTGCTGATGCTCGGCTACATGAACCGGGAGGCTTACGAAAAGAGCCTTTCAGAAGGCCGCGTCACCTTTTACAGCCGCACGCGCCGCCGCCTCTGGACAAAAGGCGAAACGAGCGGCAACTACCTCGACATCGTATCGGTCACGGCCGACTGCGACAACGACACGCTCCTCATACGTGCCATCCCCCACGGCCCGACCTGCCACACCGGAGCGGCGAGCTGCTTCGACGGGGCCGCGGCCGGGCCGGAAGGCTTCATCCGCTATCTGCAGGGCGTCATCCAAAGGCGACACGCCGAGATGCCCGAGGGCTCCTACACGAGCAAACTCTTCGACCGCGGCGTGAACAAGATCGCACAGAAAGTGGGCGAAGAGGCTGTGGAAACGGTTATCGAAGCCGTGGCAGGCAACCGCGAGGCGATGATCTACGAAGCCTCCGACCTGATATACCACCTGCTGGTGCTGCTCGAAGCCGCCGGATGCTCCATCGCCGACCTCGAAGCGGAGCTGGCGCGTCGCCACAGCTAAAAAAAGCTGCACCCCGCCCGGAAGCAAAATGGGCATGATCCCCACGGCGCAGCGCATGGAAAAGGCCGGCATGTCTCACGACATGCCGGCTCGATTATTTACCATGCCACCGTCATCCGGACGGCAGGACATTCCGTTACTTGAAGACCAATGCACACTGCATCGCCTTCTCGGCGTCGCCCGAAGCGACCTTGGAGTTGAGTACGGTTTCGTGTTTGTTGATACGCATGTTCGGCGAACTCGAGCCCTCGAACGACATGGCGGAGACGCAGCCCAGCTCCTTCATGACCTTGGCCAGGTCGAGCATCGAAACGCCGACGCTGCCCTCGACCTGCTGGCCGCAGAATGCGAAGACCTTACCCTGGGCCGTGACACCGACCGCAGCACGTGCATACGCGGGATTACCGGCATACCAGCCGCTGTTACTACCGTCGTTGCAGATCGTCTGCGCCTCGGTCAGGATATTACCGTCCCACAAAACCATCGGGATTCCGGAAACAGCCGTCTTGGCATCCCACACGGTACCGTCGCCCTGAACCCGAGCCGTGAAACTGCTGCCGTTCCTGAACGGGAACGCATAGAGTTTACCGTCGAATTTCTGCGACCAGGCCATCTTGTAGGCACCGTTGTTATCCTGCCCGATCGTAGCGAACGAATTGATGGCATGAGGATCCTGAACGAACTGTCCGTCACGGATGATGGTCTGAACTGCGGTACCGGCAGAAGATACACCGACCAGGTATACGTTCCAGCTTCCGTCCAAACTTTCGAGCTCCTGAATCGTCTTAAGATCGGAGCCGTTGCCGACAACGCCCATCGTCGACTGCGGGCCCATGATGGCGATGTAGGCGATATTATTGTCGACGCCGTTCAGCTTCGTGGTCTTATAGACCTTGATATATTTGGGCAGCGTGCCGAAACTTCCCGTCTCGTCCGTCCATCCCTGGCTCAGCAGGGGATCGGTATAGCCGGTCTGCTTGACGACATAGGTGTAGTCCGTCCCGCCGTAGGTGACCACCAGCGTCCCGTCGGCGAATTCGAGGTCGAACGTCTTGTTCTCGGGGGACTTCAGGGAAGCGCCCGGAACCAGCTCGATGTCGAAGACCATGGCATTGACATTCATGCCCGTCTTGTAAGCGATCGTGATGGTGTTACCGGCGATGACCGCCTCTTCGTTGCCCACCTTCGCGGAGAGGATCGGGTTGGGAATATCCTTGGGCTTGGCCGACATCAGGTAGGTTTCTTCGTGGAGGTAGCCCACGTTCACAACAACGCTGTAAGGGGACGTGAGGTTAACCTCGGCGGTCGCCGTGCCGGGCGTTTTGAGGATAGCACCCCAGGTCATATCGAACGTAACCGTCACCTTGGATAGGTCGGTCATGTTCTGGAACTCCCCGAACGTGATGGTCTTGTCCGCATCCGAAATGACGGCGGTGATCGTCGCATCGCCGTCGGCAGCCGTCACGGAAACGAAAGGTTGGGAGACTTCCGAGGGCCATTTTTCATCGTCGTCCGAACACGAGGCAATAAGAAATGCACCCATGCAGCACAACAACGCGGCCAACAGGGGGGGGGTAAAAAGTTTTTTCATAATCAGGTATTTTAGATTGAATAATTATGGGTTAGTTCACCTTCGGGTATTTTAAGAAATTTATTCAGGGATAATCTCGATACAAGCAATTAATTTTACAATAGGAATGTCATACCACAAGTATCACACTTATATAATATAACAATCCATTTTAAAAATATAAATACGACATTATCTCCACACGAATGTAGTAATAATATTTATTATTACAATGTTTTTTGAGTAAAAAAAGTTAATAAAAGAACCTCCCAAAGTAATATTTTTTTGGTAATAAAATATAACCAACTGATTTCATGCGACATAAGAAATTTTTAAAATACTCCCTCCGGGACAAAGCAAGATGCCTTCCCGGATTCGCCGGCCGCGGCAAAATAAAACAGGGCGGACGGACACAGCCGAACGGGGCGGGACAAAGGGTTGTGCGAAGATCGGTAGACGAGGAGAGGCGGGGAACAAAAAAGGGACACCTGGCGTACAAGTGTCCCTTTGTATTTTGTAGCGGGTCCGAGACTTGAACTCGGGACCTCATGATTATGAAACGCCAAAGGTCTATTTTAACGAGCTGTATTTCCGTTATGTATATTCGCCGTCAAACTACTTTCACGCAAATTTGCACGTAGTTAAAATTACTATTGCAGTTCTTTATACTTTATAACTTTATCTCTACTTTTATTGAATTGGAATTCAATGCTTGTGCGTTTGCCGTTAATATTAGCAATGCATACTTTTTTCCATCCAATGAATTCAGGCTTAAAATTCTCTTTAGGTTCGTAAACAAGATCTTGGTAATATTTAAATTCATGCCAAAGTTGCAACCACTTTTTTACATCTGAGGCTAATTTTTTATCGTCTTTAATTTTTTCTAAAGACTTTATATGGTAATCAGCATCAGTCGTAATTTTAATGTTATTATAGCCGGATGCATTTATCTCTCTAACACATCGTTTTAGTTCATCCAAATTTCTAATGGTATTATTATCCGGCTTCCATTCTGTTTTTAATGAATCGGTTGGAAATGATTTTATTATTTCAAAATCGTAGATTCTATCTTGTTGTAAGTGTTCAATAATTAGTTTTTCTTCTTTATTCTGACAGCTATAAAGAGCAAATATGGATGCAAATAAGAATAGACTTTTTTTCATAGAGGCGTGGGCTAAAGGGTGTGACGCAATTAGTTTTTATTTTTCACTCATCAGCATGAGTACCCGATACATCCCATACATATCGCCAAATGCGACTTCAAACGGGGGATAATGCTGATTGAGAGATATACAAGTGACTACCTCGGCCGTTGAGCCGGGCATTATTTTTTTTATGACAGAGCCATTGCAGGTATCAAGGACATAAACCCTACCCCACTCGATAAATGCCTTCTCGTTTATCTTCTTGAGCAGTATTTTCGCACCGCTTGGGTATTCCGGCTCCATACTATCTCCACTAACGGTCATTGCAAATTCGGCCCCCTTAATGGGCGATACGATCTTCTCGCAATCGTCGGGCTTCACCGATACGATAAAATCATTCAGAGTACCTCCCTGTGCCGTCAAAGGTAAAAGCGGAATCATCTTTACATCCTCGTAATTTGTTTGCATCAAAGAATTTTCCCCTTTGATCATATACCCTTTGCCTGTCATAAGCCATTCTGTATTTAAGTCGGGAAAATTCAAAGCAATTCTTTCTAATTTATCCGGCTGCATAGATTGGCGCATTGAAGTAATGAAAGCAGATGACACTCCTATTCGTCTTCCAAATTCAGATTTAGAAATTTTCTTCTCCTCTAAATATTTTATAAGTCGATCTTTTACAGTTGATTCCATTTTATGCGCTTTGAATAAATAAAAATATGCTTTGAAATATTTGGACAATTCAAAGCGTTTCTTTAAATTTGCAATGTCAAACAAAAGTACAATACAAATATAACTAAAAATTTGACACTGCGCTATGGAAACTTCAATTAACAAAAACGGATGTTCGACTTGTGAGGTCGGGAAAGAAAAGTACACGACTTTCGAACATCGCGGTAAGACCTATTACCAGTATGACTACCGCCACACGGACGGCCGCTTATTCAGCACTACGGGTTCCTCGGTTGACTCCTGCCGTGCAAAACGTGATCTGTGGCTCAAATAAATTTATCATGGAACAGAATACTCAAACATTCGCGGCGCTCTACGACGCGCTACCACCGACAGAAAAGAACCGCATCACGGCTGAAATCATAAATCGGTGCAACGTCAGCCTTTGGACGATTCAATCATGGAAATCCGGATGCCGGAAACCCAAACCCAAGAGCCGGGAGATACTCGCCGAACTGTTTGATGTCCCGACCTCTGAAATGTTCCCCGAAACTGTAAACTAAAACGACACGACACTATGGACAACTTCGAAATCATTGACTTCAACACACTGGAAAGGCGGAAACGCAAGGCAATTCTGAATCACGCGATCAAAGACATGGACAGAGTGGCCATGCAACGCAAAAAGGAAGGTCTTGAGCCTCGCGGCTTCCTCCTGCAGTTTAACAATCTTATTCAAGTAGAAAAATTACATCATGGAAACAATTGAATGGGTAAGACGAAAGGATTTATGCAAAGAACTCGGTATCAGCGCACGAACGGTTCAACGCTACACCAAGGCAGGATTATTCAGAACTAAGCCCCGCAAAACCCCATCGGGCGGATATGTACTACTCTACAATCTGAACCAAGCCCGACGCGCCTACACACAACCATCGTAAAAAATCAACGCCAAAACACCCCAAGTCATGAATACTCACGATAATACCACAGGAACGGAGCAAATCACCAACAGCGAACGGCAGCGCACGGCGTCGGGAATGCCCGTTATCCGCATCCCGCAAAAAGTCTATGAGACGATTGCCGAGGAGATTATCGACAAGGTAGACGGTCGGCCGTACTATGAAATGAAAATCGAGCGGGACAACGGCACCTATGCTTGGGAGTATTCAATCAAATTCTATGCTTACTACGAGGTAGACCGCCGCCCGGACGGTGATGCTACTCGCCTCAAAGAGATTGCCCCAATTTGGGCGGAGTTCCATATGTGGTTCTCGGATGATGAAGAGGAACTGCAAAATGATTTCGATGCGGAAAAGCTCCGCGATCATGGAATACCATACAACAAACCTTTTACAACATCGGGAGTACGAACGGGTACTCAATGTGCAAGCCGCCCGTGAGGGTCGCCCAAACCGTCCGTCCCACGATACGGGACAACCGGGGAGGTGGTGAAACGGTAGACATACACACTATTGCCGACGTTCTTTCTTATCCACAAAAAAAACGCCGAGGGCGACAGGTGACGCAGATAGGCTGCGTGTGCGGGTTCGATTCCCGCCCTCTCCACAACATTGTTCAACCATTTAAAATCAAACACTATGACATTGATCCGCAAACCCAATGAGATTCAGATTCAGGGTAAAATCAAGATGCTGATTTACGGCCAGCCCGGTATGGGTAAAACCACTATGGCCCTCTCAGCTCCCGATCCGCTGCTTATCGACTGCGACAACGGCGTACAGCGTGTGAATCCGGCGCATATCAGCGACACCGTGCAGGTTTCGTCCTACAACGACGTACTGGCGGTTCTGAACGAGGATTTAAGCCCGTACAAGTCCCTCGTTATCGACACGGCTGGAAAACTTCTCGACTTCATCGCAGCGTATGTCATTGCTCGCAACCCGAAACTGGGCCGTGCAAACGGAGCCCCCACATTGCAGGGCTACGGCGAAATCAAAGCCGAGTTTTCGCAGTTCTGTAAATTGGTGATGTCGAAAGACAAGCATCTGATCTTTGTAGCACACCGCCAAACACGTACCGAGGGTGACGAAACGCGCTACGTTCCCCTGTTCAGCGGTTCGAACTACGACGCTGTTGTAACCGAACTCGACCTTTTGGGCTACATTGAGGCCAACGGCAACAAGCGTACGATTACGTTCAATGGCACGAGCCGCAACGACGGTAAGAATACCTGCAACCTGCCGGCTATGCTCGACATTCCATGTGTCGTCGATCCGGCCACGGGCAACGGCCTGCCGAACCGCTTCCTTTCCGACGCAGTAATCAAGGCCTACAACAACCACCTTTCGCGCCTGCAGGAGCAGGGACACAAGTACGCGGCGATTATGTCGCAGCTCAAGGAGAACATCGCGGCCATCACGGACGACATTTCGGCAAACGATTTTGTCGATCGCATCGACACGTTCGACCACGTCGGCGCGTCGAAAGTTGCCGCCGGCCAACTTCTCAGCGAGAAATGCCGTGCCCTCAAATTGACCTTCAACAAAACGACCCGTCGCTATGAGCAAGGTGCCTAACATCCGGTATCAATTCTACGCCACTTTGCTCGACAGCTTTCAAAGCTATTTGAGCAGTGACGAGATTTGGGAGAAATATTGGGGCAGCTCCACAAAACCCGAAACCCTCACTCCGGACGAGTTCTGTGAGAAAAGCAAGCAGGACGTCCTCGACCGCATCAACCGCGTGCCATTCCAAAGTGCCGCGGCCGATCAGGGAACATGCTTCAATGAGATTGTCGATTGCCTTGTACTGAATAAGGCTACATGCCGCGAGGATATGGTACTTCGTTCTGACAAAGAGCGTCAAATCTTCTCGGCCGACTTTCGGGGACAGACCTATGAATTTCCGATGTCGATTTGCTGGGAGTTCGCCAAGTACTATAAAGGGGCATTGCCGCAGGTATTCTGCGAGGGTGTTCTGCCGACCAAGTACGGCGATGTCCGGCTTTATGGGTACATCGACGAGCTGATGCCGTTCGGCATTCATGACATCAAGACCACGGGCGGTTATCAAGCGGGGAACTTCCGTAAACATTGGCAGCACCACGCATATCCATTCTGCATGGAGCAGATGGGAACCCTTGTAAAATACTTCGAGTACAACATCTGCGAGATCAAGCGACTGCAATGCGGCGCAGTGAAGACTGCAAGTTTCACGGAGTTTTACCCCTATCTGCCGGAAGAAACGCGAATGTTGCTGACGGCGCACTGCGAGCAGTTCATCGAGTTTATCGAGGCCAACCGCCATAAAATCACAGACACGAAAATCTTTAATCAAGAGTAATCATGGCAAAACAGATTATAGGCCGCCACAACGTATGCGCGGCGAAGGAATACACCACCTCACAAGGAGAGGTTAAGACCCAGTGGGTGCCGATCGGCACGTCCGTAACTTTCGACGACAGCTCATACCTTATCAATATCAATGCCCTGCCGATGGGCAATTGGTGGGACGGTGTGCTGCAAGGCTTCAAGCAGGAACCCCGCGACCAGCAGGGCACAGCCCGGTCGCAGTCACCCGCCGCCGGAGGCTATCAGCAACCACAGTACGGCCAAGCACCGCAGGGGTATCGACCGCCGGCCCCGGCACCCGTCGCAGCTCCTTTCCCACCGTACGAAGAAAGCCCATTTTAAGCGATGAAAGATTTCCGTATCACGACACCCAAAGACAAAGAGGCTGTTAAGGCCTACCTCGACCGTCTGCCGGACGGCAAGCGTTACGATGTGGTCGTGAAACTCCACCGGGAGAAACGGACGCTGAGCCAAAACAACCTTTTTCACTTGTGGTGTTCCTGCATAGCCGACGAAACGGGCGAGGATAAGGCCCGGATCAAAATATTGCTCAAAGAAATGTTTCTCGGCTATAAAGAATACGGACTATTCGGCCACAAAACATTTTCGCTGCCCTCGACCTCTGCCCTCGATACGAAACAGATGTCCGAGTTTATGAACAAAGTGCAGGTTTGGGCTTCGGCCGAAATGGGAATCCTGCTACCGGTTCCGGAAGATGAATTTTTCTACCAATTCGAAGAACAATACAAAAACAGAATTTAGATGAAAACAATCAAAATTAAAAGTGCCACACTTTCGGCCCGTACGCTCAAAGTGGCTTACGATGAAACGATCTCAGACGGCACGGCGACCGTAACAAACGAGTACGCAGTAAACAAAGGTACGCTCTGCCATGAAGATTTGATCCATGCGCTGGAGCGGCTCAAACCTCACATGGCTATGCTGTGCGACCTCAAGGAAGTAGGCGGCATCGAAGGGGTTATTATCGACCTTGACCGTTACGATTTCGGGGAAAGCCTCGACAAAGTATTCATCAGCGGCATCAAGGTGTCCTATGGACTGAAGGGCGAAGTACTGACGATCATCGGCGGTAAGACCACGGACAAAGGCCGGGTGCTGAACCTCTGTGCGCCGAGTGTGGCGGATATCGACACTGAATACCCGTATGTGAGTGAACTTTTCGAGGTGCTTGAAAATATCCGCGCGGAGATCAACGCCTATCTGTTTGATGGCAAATGTGCCGTAAAGCAGGCGGAATTTGATTTCGACGAGGATATCTCCGGCGTCGAGGGTGATGCGCCGGAAGAGGCGGCAGAACCCGCGGAGCAGCCCGCGGCCGAAGCACCCGCAGAAACCGAGGGCACACATTTCCCCAAACGTGGCCGCAAGAAAGGCAAGTCGGTAAAACTGTCCGCATAACCGTAGGCATAGAACACCATGTTGATCACCCAAGTAAATACAGACTTCCACATTGCATTCCGCTACTGCCGGCATTTGGTTGAAGCGGTGAAGAACCTGCCCGGTCGTCGGTATGACCCAGTAAATAAATTTTGGGTCGTGCCGACGCGGGAGCGGGCGGCAGTCGAGGCCTTTGCCCGGCGGTATGGCTTTCGGATGGGGGATCAGTCGGCGCGGGCTGAAATGGTCGGAGAGATTCCTCCGATGCCGGAATTGCAGGTTGAAATTCCCCTTGCTATGGAATTGTATCATTATCAGAAGCAGGGCGTGGCGTACTGTCTTGAGCATCCGCACACGATAATAGGCGATAAACCGGGACTTGGAAAGACGGCGCAGAGCATCGCGGCTGTGATTGCTCAACGCGCGTTCCCGTGCCTTATCATCGCGCCGGCGACGCTGAAAATCAACTGGGCGCGCGAGGTTAAGCAATGGGGCGGCGATAAGATGAACGCCATAATCATCAACGACAAAAACCGCCGGACATGGCATCTGTTCTATGAAGCTGGGATGGCGCAGTTCTTCGTGGTGAATTACGAAAGCCTCAAAAAGTACTTCGTGGAGAAGTTCACCAACAAAGAGGGGCAGAAGCTGATGCTTTCGCATATCAAGTTCCGGCCCACGATCGACATTTTCAAGTCGGTGATTATCGACGAGAGCCACCGATGCAAAAACGGTTCTGCCCAGCAGTCTAAGTTCTGCATGGGTATCAGCAAAGAAAAACCCGTAACATACCTGTTGTCAGGTACTCCTTTGGTGAACAAGCCGAAAGACTTGATACCGCAGTTGCATATCATGGGTATGCTGTCGAAGTTCGGAGGATACAAATATTTTGTGAACAGGTATTGCTCCGGGCCGAACGAAGCAAGCAATCTTCGGGAGTTGAATTACCTGCTGAACCTGCATTGTTTCTACCAGCGGGCAAAAGAGGACGTTCTGAAAGACCTCCCGGCCAAGACCCGGCAGACGATCCTTTGCGATATTTCCAACCGCAAGGAGTATATGGATGCCGAACGCGACCTTATCAAGTACCTGCGGGAATACCGGGATGCCTCGGATGAACAGCAGCGCCGGGCTAAACGGGGAGAGGTGATTGTACGTATCAACGTCCTGCGTCAGATATGTGCGCGCGGCAAGGTCAAAGAGGTAAAGGAATTCATCGACGACCTGATCGAATCGGGCGAGAAGCTCATTCTATTTATGAACCTGATCGAACTGGGCGATGCTTTCAAAAAACTGTACCCGAATGCAGTTGTAATCCGCGGCGGGATGTCGGCCGAAGATAAACAGCGCTCCGTCGATTTGTTCCAGCACGACCCCGTCTGCAAACTGGCAATTTGCAATATCAAAGCTGCCGGGGTCGGCTTGACTCTCACCGCATCGTCCCGCGTGGCGTTCGTAGAGTTCCCGTGGACATATGCCGACTGTGAGCAATGCGAGGATCGCGCCCACCGTATCGGGCAGAAAAACAATGTGTCGTGCTACTACTTTCTCGGTGAAAAGACAATCGACGAGGACATCTACAAAATCATCCAAACAAAAAAAAGCATCGCGCAAACCGTGACCGGCACCGTGGATCAGGTTGAAGAAAATGTTGTCGATGCCATCATGAACATTTTTAACCAAAAATAAATTGACATTATGGAAAACAAATTTGTATTTCTCGACATCACGTCGATAGGGATCAACCCTATGAACCCGCGTAAAACATTCGATCCGCGGGCGCTGGGTGAACTCTCGGACAGCATCAAAGTCGTGGGCGTTTTACAACCCATCACCGTGCGGCCGAAACCTACTGAGGAACATGGTGAAAAGTACCAGCTTGTATGCGGTGAGCGCCGTTGGCGTGCTGCGGCCATGGCCGGCCTCAAAGAAATTCCCGCGATTATCCGCGAACTGACCGACGACGAGGCCGTAGATGTTGCCATCACGGAGAACCTGCAACGTAAAGACGTTTCGCCTCTCGAAGAGGCCGACGCATTCAAATATCTGCTCGACAAAGGGCAGAGCATCGCCGACTTGTGCGGACGCTTCGGTAAGAGTGAGTTCTATGTTCGGGGGCGCATGAAACTGCTTGCCATAAGCGACGATTTCCGCAAGATGCTCGATGCTGGGGAAATTTCGATTTCCCAAGCAATGGAGATCGCCAAATTCGACGCGGACATTCAAGGTAGAATGTACGAACAGCATTTTGCCCAGCAATACTATAACTCATGGCACGATTTGAATGCAAAAGCTTTATACCAGCGAGTAGTTCAGTCCTATACGAAAATACTTGATCGATACAAATTCGACAAGGGCGAATGCGATACATGTCCGAACTGCTCCAAGAATTTCAGTCTTTTCGCTGGCGGGGATGGTGAGGCAACATGTCAGGATGACTCCTGCCTGCAACGGAAAAAGCGCGAATATGAACTTGGCATTGCCTTGAAACTTCAAAAGCAGCACCCCGAAGCAGATTTCTACACGATGCACAAGGATTGCCCCAAAAAGGCCGAATTGGAGAAGCAAGGCCACGAAGTCAAGATTTGGCCGGGATGGCCGAACCGTATAGGGGCGGTTGTAACCAAGGAACTCAGAAGTAAAGTCGAGAACGGCACCGCACATCTTGCCATCTGGGTGTATAGCGATGACCCATATTTCGGATATATCGAAACAAATGGTGCAGCTACCCTATCTGAAACCGCCAACTCAATAAAAGAACTCCAGAACAAGGACAACCGAAACAAGGAGCTTGAAGAGGAAAAGACCGTATCGGAAGTACGCGACACCATCAAAAAAATGGATATCGAAACACTGTCTGCCGGAGAGCTTACGGCCTACGAGTCACAACTGACGTTGTTTATCTTGGTTCGAAACCTCAATAAAGAGCAGCAGGAGAAATTAGGCACGGTTCAGCATTACTCGATGTCCGACGAGGAAGCGTGGAACGCCGTGATGAATGTCACGCCGGAGCAGATCGCCTACATTCACCGATGCAATATTCTCAACCAAGTCGGCGACCATTTCCGGCGGGACTTCAAAACAGACCTTTTCTTCGACTGGGTGAACAGCCGGGATAAGTCTATTATTCCGGAGGTGGAATTAAAGTACCGAGAGGTTTACCTGCGCCGCAAGGAAAAGATCGACGCCCGTATTGCTGAAATAGAATTGGCCGAAGCTGAAAAGGGAAAATAGGAAATGAACTACATCGAGTTGATAAACCAATTTTGGCAAACACGACGTAGAGTGCGATTGACCAGCGCGGAGGCAGACCTGTACTTCTGCCTGCTGCAAGAGTGCAACCTCCGCGGCTGGCTCAATCCCTTTGAGTGTCCCAACGGGTTAATCTGCGCGACTATCGGTGTGAGCGAATCCACTTTGATAGATGTGCGCAATAGATTACAGCAAAAGGGTTTTATCAAATTCGTAAGTGGTTGTCGTAAGGCGAAATCTCCCGTTTACTCCATTTTATACTTTGAAAATCCAAGTATAAACCCAAGTATAAGCCGGGGTATAAACCCAAGTATAAACCTGAGTAAAGAGGACGACACACCTATATATAGGTCTTTATCTAACGATAAAGACGGCTTAAAACAGAAACAGAAACATATTCCACCTGATTGTCCCCCTGCGGGTGACGGTGAATTACCGCTCGGTATTGTTTCAGAAGATCCCCTAAAAAAAAGGGCGGAGATATGCAAACGGGTACGGGAAACATATCATCGGCATTGCAAAGGGCTTCCGCCCATAAGAACCATGACGCCGAAGCGTCAACAGGCTATCATGGCGCGGATGCAGGAACACGGCGAAGCCGCGGTTATGGAAATGCTCGAAATTGCAGGACGGTCGAAATTTCTTGCCGGGCAGAATACACATCAATGGACAGCTACTTTCGACTGGCTATTTAAACCTACGAATTTCATCAAAACTTTAGAACGGAATTACGATGACAAAACAAAACAATATGACAACGGCCGAACGACTGCTGGCGGGGATCAAAGAAAGTGCTTCACGGGCGAGTATAGCGAGGCCTTTTGAAATCGACATGCGGGAACAGCAAGTTGCGGAAGCTATAACGTACCTGTTTTCGCTCCAGTGTGCGCAGACGGGCAAAGTTGCGGATATTTCTCCGATGGTAGTCAAAGCGATTGAAAAGGCGGCGCATTGGCTTGTAAATCCTGAACGGGTAAGCCTCAAGATACTCGGCACACCGGGTACTGGAAAAACAACGCTGCTTTATGCCATCCGGGAGTTTATTTGGCGCTACAACCAAACGCAACCGTTCGGGCGAGTTGGCCTGCGCATACATCCGGCTCTGATGATTGTAGATGCTTTCCAGCGTAAGGATGCAAACCTTGATCTTAATATGGCCGTGTCGATCCCCGTATTGGCGATTGATGACGTGGGGGTCGAAGCTACGGAGATCAAATATTACGGTTCGGAGTTGCGACCTGTTACCGATATCATCCTGCACCGGAGCAACGAGAACAAACCGACAATCATCGTCAGCAACTTCGGGGAGCCGGATTTCCTTGCGAAGTACGGCGAACGGGTGTTTGATCGGCTCAAGGATATGACGACGATTTTAATGACCGGGGAAAGTAACCGCAGGAACAAATGATTTTGAAACCCCTACATATCCGCTTTCTCGCAGCAATGCAGAATATCGTCGAGGATAAAAAGGCTCGCCGGGTCGTACCGTCTGCGGCGCTCTCTATGGAGTTGGTGCATTTTCTGAAACTTTCCCGCGCGGAAGTCGAGCGGATTGGCGCAGAACTGGCCACCGCTGGGGAGATCAGTACCGGCGACACGATAAATCAGAAATACTACAAACCAAGTAATGAGTAGGCATAACGAATCGAGGCTACAAACGTCTTGCGTTACATGGTTCCGAATGCAGTACCGGAGTTTGGCAAAACTGCTCTTTGCCGTGCCGAATGGCGGTAGCCGTTCGAAAGTCGAGGCGGCGATCATGCAGGGTGAAGGTGTAACGCCCGGAGTGTCGGATTTGATTCTGTTGGTTGCACGAGGTAATTACAACGGCCTATGTATCGAAATGAAAACAGAATCGCGCGGATCCCGGCAGTCCGACAACCAAAAGGCGTGGCAGGTATTGGTCGAGGCGCAGGGTTATAAATACGTCGTGTGTCGTAGCATCGAGCAGTTTATGTCTGAAATAAATAACTATCTGAAATAATGAAAGTCATAGTAACCTTTTCGGGTGGGAAAGACAGCTGTATGAGTTATTACGGATTATGCGAATAAAACAATAATGAGTATGAAAGACCAAGTAACGAGCATCGAGCAGTCGAAGCTACCTATCGAAGTTCACAACAAATTGATCCCGTTCAAGGGGTTCAGCTGGGTAACATGGTTAGTGTTTGCGTTCACACGCAAAACGAGAGGATGGCATATGGACGGGGCTACGCGCCGCCACGAAGGAATCCACTGCGCCCAGCAGATCGAACTGACCGTGCTGTTCGCAGCGATCCTCCTGCCCGTAGCCGGAAGCTGCCACTTCGCGTGGTGGGGCTGGGTGCTGGCAGTGGTCGGCATTCTCTTCGCCGGCTGGATTTGCTACGGCATTTCGTGGCTGATCGAAGTGCTTATCCCGCCTTATCCGGGCGCGTACTACTACACTTGCTTCGAGACCGAGGCATACAACCACGAGGATGATCCGGACTACTTGAAGCGGCGCATACCCTTTGGGGGCTGGATTTCCTGCATCCCGAATCGAAAAGTTAAACACAAAAGATAACTAACCATGAAAAGCGAAAAAGCAAAACAATATTTGTTGAAAGTGGTAACACCGATAGCGATGATGTATCCCGATTGTCCGGGAGAATGCGATATTAAGCTAATAGAGGCAAAACGGGCTATCGAGCTTGCCGAGCAGGAGGCCGAGGAGCGGATGAGAGCAAAAGCGATTGAGGCGTATTGCCAAGATTGCGGTTGTAGGGTAGAAAATAAATGTGGAATAGAGTCGAATAGTTGTATAGCATTCCGAGCTTTCATCCAAAAACTGAACGAGAATGAAAACGATTGAGGAAAGAGCGCAAGAATACGCGCATCAATACCGACGAGATGCACATGACTTAAAAGGTGAACGAGCCGATGCGGCCTTTGCGGCATATTGTCAGGGTGCTGAAGATGAGCATAAAGAGTTGACGCGCTGGTACGACCCAAAAGAGGAATTGCCGGATGGCAATCGAGATGTTTTAATTAAAACAACGTTATGCACAAAATACCGCATAGCCTTCTACAAGGCAAATGAGACACGGAATTATCATTGGCACGAGAACAATGGAGCTATTGACGATGATATGGTTATCGGATGGCGGGAGATTCAAGAATAAGGCAAGACTATGACAAAAGCATCATTTGACACAATAGGCGGACTGTTGATCGCCTTTGTTGCGGGAAACTTAGCGCAACACGACTACTCGGTGGCGGATTGGTGGAGGTTTGCGCTGCACGTTATTTTTACTGTTGCGGGAATTTGGATGTTCAGCGACGGATATAGCAATTTGCCGAAAAAATAAGGCGATGACCTCCGCCGCATTGCGGAGCTAAAACGAAGGAGAGATGAATTACACTAAACCTAAAGGCGGATATGTGTTTATGACGTATGACGAATTTCAAGCCCTTGCCGAGGTAATTGCAATGGCAGAGGGAGGGGTTGAATCGGCAGACGAAGATTTCGCTAAATACATGCGCAAGCATGTGCGAAACGCGAACAAATTGATGGTAAAATTCAACACGAGAAAGAAAAAATGAAAACAGGAATTGAGATGATCGCAGAAAGGGAAAGCAAGATATTCACGGCAAATGGAATGTCACGCGAGGAACTGAGACTGAATTACAATGCGGCCTGCAACGCCTATCTGGCTGCTTTTTGCGAGAAGCACGGCTACGATTATGAGCCGGCTGCGTGGACAGGTAACGACCCCGGAGGAATTGCAGAAGTTGGCGATCTATTCGTGAGTATGGCGGATATACTGACGGACATCGACCGGGACGCTCCGGAGGAGGAGTATGTCAAATATTACGACTACTGCCTGCGTGTAGGGTCTATTGCCAACGGCGAACTGCAAACCCCGAACTACGACAGCTGGCTGCGGGGATGCCCGCGGATGGACGAGGAGCAGATAGCTCGGCTGGAGGAATTGCAACGGGATGTGCGCTGCGCAGAGATGAATTTGAAAGTCGAGATCGACAGAATTAACAACCTCAAACAAGAATAGCAATGGATGAAATTAAAAATTGCCCCAAATGTGGGATGGAACTTCAAGTGTGTGATAACTGCGAAAATGTAGGCTGTCCGAATTGCGATGGATATACCATCACTCGCGACGATGTGCTGTTGTGTTCGGAATGCAGCGCGGATATTTTGGCCGAATGGAATAAGCAGACCGAAAACGGAGCGAAAGTATGCGGCACGTGCAGCCACTTCAAGGACGAGGATGTCGACGGCGACGGTTGGTGTGACAAAGACGACGCGATTTATCACTGCTCGTATTACTGCGGAGATCATTTGCCAAGGCTGGAGAAATTAACGATTTAAAACTGTAAAACTATGACTTATCAAGAAATGAATGAAGCCATTCGTGAAGCGGAATTAACCGTCAGGCGTGCAGAAACATATTTGAATCAGATGGCTCGATTCCTTTGCGGTCGATTGCGGAAAGTAAATCCGGACACCCTCCGCAATCTGAAAAAGGAGCTTAAAAAATTCAATTCCCAAACGGGAGAATGGAGTGGATAATAGAAATAAAAAACGCCCCGAGATAGGGGCGTAAAAACCAAAGTTTACTTTTTCAGTCATCGGTTCGTTACCTCATCGACTAACTTACTCAAAATCACTTCGATGAGAATTCAAAATAATTTTTCAAAAAAAATCATATGAAATGTTTTTTTAATTAAACCTACCCGCATGCGAGTAGATATCTGTATTATAGGGATTTCTCCCAATCTTTGGAGGCCTGTATTGCACCTCGCACCTTAAAGGTAATTCATTTTTTTAGAAATGTCAAATAATTTAGATAATTTCATTACGACCCATTACCCGCAATGGGTAGAATACGCGACCTACCACGTCCGCTACTCGCGGCTTCCGATCGACCCGGCCGAGGTCGTGAACGATGTGCTGTGTACCCTCCTTGAGCGGGATGTGTCGAAGCTCGAACACCTGATGAACGCCCGGAATAAGGATGGGACTGAACTTGATTTTTTCGTGATGCGAATCATCAAGATCAGCATACACTCGCCGCGGTCACCGTTCCGCTACCAACGGGGACAGCATTGCACGGATCGGCTTGAAGACAGCATCCGAACACTCCCGGCTCCAACTCCGGATTTCAATCAGGAAGATGCCTATATGCAGGTTCGGCAGGTATTCGACACGTTGCAGGTGTCGGAATTGTCAAAGCGTATCTTCGCATGGCGATTCTTCGAAGGAAAGACATTCGCCGAGTGGCCGGGGCCTGAAAGTCCGAAGTTCATATACGACACTTTCAATCGCATTTTGTTGATAATTTCCGCCAAGATTCGGAGAAAAAACGCTCCCTAATTCTATTATCCTATGAAGTCCGACATAGTGTCAATGTCAAATGACGGTAATCCGTCCAAGTCGCGGAGGCTTGCCAAAACTCCGCACATAGCGAGGCAGAGCAGTTGGTAGCTCGTTGGGCTCATATCCCAAAGGTCGCAGGTTCAAGTCCTGTCCTCGCTTCAAAATTCAGATTATGGCCGATATAAAGTTAGACCCGAAAAACTACCGCGTTCACGGTGAGAAGAACAAAGCTATCATCCGCAAAAGCCTTGAGGATTGCGGTACTGGCCGCTCTATCCTTTTGGATGGGGATGATGTCGTGATTGCCGGGAACGGCGTATACGAACAGGCGCAGGCGCTCGGACTCCCGGTGCGTGTCATTGAGTCGGATGGACGAGAGCTTATCGCAATCAAACGCACGGATCTCAAAACGGAAGACGATAAGCGCCGCGCATTGGCACTGGCCGACAACCACGCCAGCGACACTTCGGTTTTCAATATCGATTCTGTTCTTATGGACTTTTCGCCCGAAGAACTCGACATGTGGGAGTTTGAGATCGACACAGCCAATATCGACCTGCTGTCCGAGGTCGAGCAAAACGGGTTCAAGAATGCCGTAAACGAGAGTTCTGATTTATTCACCTTGTCCTTTGCCTTGCCCAAGAGTATGAAAGAGGATGTTGAAGCTTACATCAAGCGGAACGGGAAAGACAATTTGACACAGTTAATTATCAGTGAAGTATGCCGAGATGCGGAAGTCAAATAGCGATTTGTGACCTACCGATCCGGTTCGACACGTATAAGGGATGTTCCCATATGTGCCGTTACTGTTTTGTGCAGCTCAAATACGACATTTCAAATATCGAACGCGGCGAAGGGCCGAAGTCCCTGCGCGGCTTCATCGACGGCCAGCGCAACGGTGAAACGGAGTGGTGCGACTGGAATATTCCGATACACTGGGGCGGCATGTCTGACCCGTTTCAGCCTGTAGAGCGAGAGCATCGATTGTCACACGACGCCCTTAAGGTCTTTGCCGAAACACAATATCCGTTTGTGGTCAGTACAAAGGGCATTCTGCTCGCTGAGCCGGAATACCTCAACCTGCTGAAACACTGCAACTGCGTTGTACAGGTATCTCTCGTCAGCCCTCAATATGACAAACTGGAGAAAGGAGCGCCGACCTATGCCGAGCGCCTCGATATGATCCGCACGATAGCACCCCATGTAAAGCGTGTGATCGTCCGGGTTCAGCCTTATACGACGGGAATGCTTCGGGATGTCCTCGGTGCTGTGTCTACCTACAAGAGTATAGGCGTACATGGGCTGACAATCGAGGGCATGAAATACAAACGCAAGGTAGACGGTCTTGTAAAAGTCGGCGGGGATTTCTGCTATCCGGCCTCTGTTCTCAAACGGCACTTTGAATGGATAAAGGCGGAATGCCATCGAAATGGATTGGCTTTCTACTCGGCCGAAAACCGTTTGCGCAAGATGGGAGATTCTCTATGTTGCTGCGGTGTTGATGGGCTGGATGGATTTAAGACGAACACGTTCAATCTGAATCATTACCTATTCGATAAGGAGCGGTATGTGCCAACGGAGAAGATGAAAGAGCCGGGAACCTGCTTGTGCCTGAAAGCTATCTGTCAGAATACAGCAGGTTACAGTGCATTCAAGAAGCGAAGCCTGCATTACATGATGGGGGAAATGTCACGGGATAAAGGTTGTGTTTCCCAGTTGCTGGAAAAATGAATACTTTAGCGTCGGAAAAACCAAAAAACAATTCCGCGCTATGAAAACAAAACAGTGTATGATTTACAAGGATGTCGTAAACAAACGCCTCGCCCGGAAACGGGAACAGGTGTCGGAACTTGAAACGAAAATGATTTCAGAAGGGGAACTCTCCGCGATCGACAAGCGGAAGATGATAGAATGTAAAGCCGCAATTCTTGAGCTGGAAAACGTAATCGACATTGCGGAGTCCATGTTCACGGCTGAAACCTGCGACCAAAACGAAAAGAAATAAAGACCAATGGCAAAGTATAGTGCAGAACTCACCGAAAGGATTTGTTCGCTCATCCGGGCGGATAGCTATACTATTGCCGAAATCTGTAAAATCGCAGGTATTGCTGAAAGTACCTTTTACGAGTGGAAGGACTCCAAAGCGGAGTTTTCAGAGGCTATAAAAAAGGCTCAAGAGGAGTGCAGATACTTCTTTGCGACCGAAGCCAAGAAATCGCTGCTAAAGCTTGTGCAGGGGTTCACCGTTGAAGAGAAACGCACGGTTACCGCTGATACCGGAAAGAAAAGCGAGGACGGGAAACCGATCGTAAAGGTCAAAGAGCATACAACCGTTACCAAATACGTTGCCCCGAACCCTACAGCGATCATCTTCACACTTACGAACTGCGACGCGGAGAATTGGAAGAACCGGCAGAGTGCCGAGTTAACTGGTAAAGGTGGAAAAGACTTGATACCGCCGGACATGAAGAAGAACGTCGATAGCATGACCCCGGCAGAAATTGCAAAGTACGTATGCAAGGATGGGAAATGAATCGGGTGAAATACGGGCGCTGCGGAGCGGAGCCTATCAGTCGTTTCCGTTCTATGTCGCATTATTAAAGGGTAAGGATTTCCTTACCCCTTTTCATCTGTCTTTCTACTGGGTACTGGATGCCTTTGCACATGGTCGTATAAAGCGGCTGATCGTCACCATGCCGCCCCAGCATGGAAAATCCGAGGGAACAACGCGTCTGCTGCCGGCATACATGCTCGGCCTTGATCCCGATTTGCGTATTGCTATTGCGTCTTACTCGGACACTTTCGCCCGGAAATTCAATCGTGCTATACAGCGCATCATCGACAGCCCCGAATATTATGTTTTGTTTCCGGAAACGCTTCTGAATGGGAATCCGAATTGTGAGGACAGTGCGCAGTATGTCCGGAATAATACGGAGTTCGAGATTGTCGGCCGCAAAGGGTTTCTAAAAGCTGTGGGACGAAATGGTGCGCTGACCGGAGAGCGCATTGATGTTTTTATAGGGGATGACCTGTATAAGAATGCTGCCGAGGGTTACTCCCCTATCATTCGTGAATCAGTATCCGAGTGGTACAAATCGACCGTAAAAACCCGACTGCACAATAATTCGCGTGAACTTATGGTGTTCACCCGTTGGCATGAAGAGGATCTGATTGGTACGATCATAGCCGCAGGAAATATCCGGGAATTGCGGTCACTCGATGATATCGACCCGGAATTCGACGGCTGGTACTATCTAAACTTTGAGGCAATTAAGGAAAGCGATCCGACACCCATCGATCCCCGACAGCGTGGCGAGGCTCTTTGGCCCGAAGCGCATGACCTCAAGCACCTGCAGGAAAAAAGAGACCTCGACCGCATCGTGTTCGAGTGTATGTATCAGGGACACCCGATGTCGAAAGAGGGGCTATTATACGGGGAGAATTTCAAAACCTACTCTGAACTTCCGGCACAAGGCGACATTCTCGACTATGCCAATTACACAGACACAGCCGATACGGGTGATGACTATCTATGCTCGATCAGCTACGTCCGGGCGAGGGATGGCTATTGCTATGTAACGGACATGGTCTATACACAGGAGCCGATGGAGTGTACTGAATCCGCCGTAGCCGATATGCTCAAACGTAGCGGTACGCGCCGGGCGTCGATCGAGAGTAACAACGGCGGTCGCGGATTCGCACGCGCTGTACAAAAACGGGTTCCGGCCATACGTATCGAATGGTTCCATCAGAGCGGGAATAAGGAAGCCCGCATCCTCTCCAATGCCGCAACGGCGTTGCAGACTATAATAATGCCGCATGATTGGAAAATCCGCTGGCCTGAATTCTATTTACATATGACGACCTATCGGCGTCAGTTCCGTGCGAACCGCTGGCATGATGCCGCGGATGTGGTGACCGGAATTGTCGAAGATGGTACGAATAAGAAAGGTAGAATCAAGGCAGTAAGGTAACCATGGCAAAAATCAAACTCATCGACAAACTGAAAAGCCTTGTCGGCATCGAAACAAAAACCAACATCGAACAGGCTATTATGCTCCTGCAGGCAGCGCGGTCGTGTATTGACGCCTATACAGCAGAAAGAGCAGCCAAACAGCTACACGTAGGGACGCTCTCGCAGATGAACAAGGACATCGGCGTTATCACGAAGAAGCTGTCCGGTTATGTTGAGGGTTAAGATTGCCGGCAAAAGGTTTCGCATACCGACGCACTGGGAGGATATTACGCTTACCCAGTGCGCTTGGTTGTACCATAAGGCCAACGAGCAACCCACGGCGCTTCTTGACTATTACCGCTCCTTTGCCTCGGACACGGCTCCCGAACCATATGCAAATATCGACGAGCTAACCCGGTTCACTTCGGAGGTTGTCGGCTACCTTGCCGACGTACCGGAAGGGCTGATGCTTCAAACCCGGCGCGAGGATATTATGACGCTGGCAATGGCTGTGCTTCCGCGGTTCATAATCGGGGTACTCGGCATTGTCGATTATCCGGTTCGGGGCATTACTTCATTTCGCTACAAAGGCCGCCGCTACTACCTGCCGAAATCCGGGACGGATATTTCCGGGGAACTTACTCCGTTGAGTGGTGTGACGGCTATCGAGTTCTGCCAACTGTCCGACATCATATGTGCGGAAAACATTGCTTTGGCTCCGCTGGCTGTCGCTATCGTATGCCGCCGGAAAAGTGAACGGTACGATGAAGAGCTGGCGCAGAATCGGGCGGCGTTGTTCGGAAGCCTTCCAGCCTCGGTCTATTGGGAACTTTGGGCGCAAACTTCGGGGGCGCATCAGTACCTGAAAGCCGCATTTCCGAATTGTTACGGTACGGGCGGCGGGGATTCGTCGGGTAAAGCCGAGCCTGCGGTATGGTGTGACACGCTCGTCGCTATGTCTACCGATAAGCCAAGTGAGCTTGAGCATCTGCAACGGATGAACGCCTACGATTTCGTACACCTATTGTCGGAGAATATCAAACGGAGAACGGAAGAATGGAAGATGAAAGCCGCCTTAGCGTCTTGCGGGGTAAGGTAGAATTGCTCACATGGCTGATAAATCGGGAATGCAAATGCGACCGGGCCAAATGTGCCGAGCATTTCCGGTACATGGAGCAGTTGAAATTTCAGTACGAATGCGAAATAGAGGACTATGAGAACAATACTACGGGAAGCGTTGAAAGCCGCGCTTGAGAAAACATACGATATGACGTTCGACTTCGGCATGGGCTTCTTGGATGATATCAATGGTGGAGGTTACAAACTTCCGTGCGTTTGGGTATGTCCGTTTGATCTTGTAGGCAAAACGGGGCGGTCTGAGGGCTTTAAAATCTATGCCGGGACAGTTTACCTGCTTGAGTTGTCCGACGGGCTTACATCCGAGAAAAAGGACGAACGCTGGGATGATATGGAACGGGCAGCAGTCGAGGCGTTCAGTGAAATGGCTGAAACGCTTGGAGTGACGTTCGACAAAATCAATGCCTTTCCCAATGAGGGCACTTACACAGGGTATAACGACATCTCACTTAAAGTAACATTTGAGGTAATGACAAGCTATTGTGAAAACCGCGGATAGTCCCATATTACAGCAAATTGCCCAGTACTTGAGTGACACCTTGCAAATGGAATTGCTCAATCAGGGACATACTGCGTCCGAGGCTCTTTTTAACAGTATTCAGTCGGTGATAGATCAGACACTGACGGGTATAACGATCTCCGCGCAGGCTCTGTATTATGCAAAATTCGTAAATGCAGGTCGCAAGCCCGGAACGAAAGGTGTGCCGATTGATGTCCTCGTCGAATGGATCAGGCGCAAGCGGCTCAATATGGAAGGTAAAAGAGAACGATCCGTAGCTTTTGCTATGCAACGGTCAATCCGGGACAAAGGCATCAATCCCTCCCGGTTCATAGATAAATCAATAGATAAGTTCAACAAGTATAAACGACTGGAAGAGAATATAGAACGATTCATGGAGGAGTATACAGAGGAACAACTGCAAACTATTTTTAACCAATTAACTGCATGACGATATGGCAACAACGATAACGCTTCCGGCCCCGTACAGTTCGGTCAAAGAATCTGTCATCTTTGAAATTGACCGAGATATTGACGCTGTGGCCGAAGTGATGATAAACGGGTATTTGAAGCAACTGCCGAAAAACGCCTATAAAGTGAATGTGGCGCAGTATTTTCGGGATGACTTTACGATTGCGCCGCTTGATGCTGAGTCCGAACCTACATTACAGGTGTGGGACGGAGTTGACCTCGGCCGGGTCGTCAATGCTTCGATCATGGTAGACAGCATCCCTTCCGAAGAGGTGCCGCTGCTTTGTGCGGATAAACAACCGACACCAAACCGTTTTATGAGTGATCTGCGGCGGCGTAATGCCATGCTGGGGCAAATCGACGAACTTCCAATATATACGACGACTCCCGCTGTTGTGGTGTACGGCTCGGTTCAGGTTTCCGTACCAGCCGGTATATCCTGCGTCGGCTTTCGTATTCCGACCGATGCGCCGCCCCGGTTTGCGGTAGATATGCGGAGTCCCGACGGAGAGGCGCAGGATCGTATTGAATATGAGATTGAGGAGAACGACGGAGTGCGCCTCGCGTGGATCAATGCCTACGGCCAGATCGACTATTGGAACTTCGCAGTTCGCCGCAAATCATCAACCAAGATAACAAAGGAGAAGATATACACAGAAGCCGGGTATACTGCAACATCTATACAGGCAGACACTACCAAGTCGGTAACAAGCTGTCCCCTGCCCGAAACTCAGGCGAATGTGCTGAGCCAGATATTTGTGTCCGAAAGTGTGTGGTGCATCGTCGGGGATGAGGTGTGTCCGATCGACATCACGACAGAGAGTATTACGACCTACGATGTGGAGAAATTAAGCTCCGTGCAGATTGAATACAGAAATAAAATCCGGTAGCTATGGTCGTGGAGTTGAAAATAGACGGCCATAAAGTCGATATGAATCAGAAAGGCAATATCGCCGCGACACATAGCATTGCCGACATTGAGGAGCCTGACAGCACAGCCGCCGGATATACCAAGTCGGTCGAGGTGCCGCTGATAAGTAATATGCGGGTTTTCCGATTTATCAATGAGCTGTATAGTAAAGAGCAGTTCAACAACGAACTGCATAAGGCGGAGTATATCGTAGATGGAAATACCGTCATGTCGGGTATTGCTCAGATCGATAAGATCACGTACAAATTCGGTTCTGGGCACAAACTCGTCGGCGGCAGTTTTCATGTGTCAGTCATCGGCGCAGCTTTCGACTGGATTACGAATGCCAAGAAGCAAATCAATGAGCTTGAAAGTGCGGAAACTGTCGTATACAACATGGGGGAAGTATACAAAAATTCCATCCGAGAAGATGAATCGCTGATCAAGTTTTTTCCGGTAGACCGCGGGGCATTTTGGGAAGAAAATTATAACGGGGATTTGATTCCGCGAAAAAAGTTGGATATCCGGGATTATCACCCTTTTTTCAACGTGTGGAAAACAATGTGCCTGATCCTTTCCGGGTACACGATAAAGAGTTCCATGGAGGACTTTTTCAAAAAGTTATACTGTTCGGGCTACATGCCGGTGAACGAAGACTTATCGTACATCAAAGAGGATAACGACTTCTATATCGGCACCTCGGCGACGGAAGATGAACCTAAGTTGCTGGGTATGATCAGCCCGAAGAAACCGACTATCAGCGCCAATATATATGACCTTTGGGATTCGGATGAATACCATAACGATAAAGGGGTTATCAGCTCGCCTCCGATATCTTCGACGCCACATTTCAATCCGACGGAAACGGTAACAGTAAGGATGCAGACCAACCTACACTATAAATCGCAAATTGTGAACGGATCCACGGGCTACTGGAACGACATCATGAAGGAATACGGCGAATGTCTATATGTCGATGAATTCCGATTGTATGTGAACGCGCAGTATGAACGCATAATATTGACATTGGATAAATGTGTCGAAGCTAAAGACCGACAAGGGGATATAAAAAACATCTTTATCCCGTGCGATCCGAATGAGGCTAAGACCTACGTGGTCTATTTGGAGTTTGCTTCGTGGCAGATTTCCGGGCGAATTATCTTTCAATGCAAGGGTGCTTACACCGACCTCGGACAACATAAGGCTGGTGGTCGGGGCAACTGGTATGTTATCACGGTTCCGCAAGGGCGAGAAGGACAACTCGGCTTTTTCCAAGGGATAAGCATGCACGACGGCGTGGGCGTTATCGAATTTTATTATTTCGAGATATATGACGAACAAGTGACTTTTAACCTTGATAATATTACGAAAAACGCATATACTCTGACTAAAGGTTTGTCTTATCCTCTTTGGGGGCAATTTGCCTGCTCTCGGGAATATGGTTTGACTCCTGACAAAATCGACGGAGTGCAACTTTGGCTATGTGAAAACAATAGTATAAAGCCCGATTTTGCCAATATCATTGGACAGAACGATAAGGTGGGAATTTCGACAATCGGTGGCACCGGGTCGCAACTTGATTTTCTTGCTTCTCTTCGTCAGTTGTTTAACTTGATGTATTATACAAACCCATTATCGAAAGAAATCTTTGTCGAACCCCGCACAAAGTTTTACAACTTGGATCGTGCAGAGATTGTAGATTGGCGGGAGAAGATCGACTATGCCAAAGAGATCGTAATAGAGGAATTGGGGGCTGATATCGGAAAGTCTATTAAACTGGCCTATGCTGAGGGTAACGAAGTAATACAATATTACAACTGGAAAACCGGGGCGGAATTTGGGGCATATAGTCAAAAGTTGCTCAACAAAACTTCGGACGACACAAAAGAAATCGTCAACGATACATTTTCTCCATTTTTGTTACATGTGGTCGATTCGGTAGGTATGACGATACTTCAAGAAGAACGGGAGAGCGAACAGAAGCAGATCGATGATATCGAGTTAGAGGTTACCCCGGTGATCGGCTGCTTTGGGGGTTTAGCTGATCGTACTGGAGGGGAAGATGTCGCGTCATATCCAAAATACCCGCAGTTGGTTTTCCAAGATATCGGGAAAGGTATTAACCTCGGTTTCGATGACATGACCGGGGATGTTCTTGTGCCCGGTTCCCGGCAATATTATGAAGATAATATTTCGGCGTATAACCATGGCCGGCGCATAACCATGTATTTGGAACTGACACCTCGTGATATTGAGGCAATTCAATTTCCTAACAGCCAAATGCAGGATTTCCGTGCGGTGTACCTTTTGAACTTCGACGGAGAAGACGTACCGTGTTTATTGGAGCAAATCGCCGACTATAATCCAGCAACCGGGGCATCGACCAAGTGTGTGTTTATTTCCGATCCGCATATCAAACTGACGGGCGACGATCTCACCGTCATTACTTATGATGATGTGGCGATCGGCAGAAATAATACGCTGACCGGATATAGGTAGGAAATGGATTAGATGAAAAAGACAATGATGATCAAAAGGGCAATCAGGCAGAAAACCACCGTTTTTCCGCTTGCCTTAAAGAATTCTTCGATCAAGTCAAACATAACAGCACAAATATAAATAAAATACTCAAGATATGGCAAATGTAGTAGAAAAAATCTTCAAGCTGATTCTGAATTTCGGGGATGGTGAGGAGAAAGTGCCAAAGATGAGCAAACTGCTCCAATCGTTACACGACAGGCTGAAAAATGTACTCAAAACGATTAACGATATCGGTAAGGCAGACGGGCTTCAGAAGGCCGCCGAAGTCCTCGGTGTGTATACCCTCACTGTTGAAAAAGCGGAGAAAGCCAAGAAAAAGCTGGTCGCAACCGATAAGGAGGAGAAAACGCAGACCGCCGAAGCTACAAAGTATATCGAAGATCTGAAAAACAAATACGGGAACCTGATCTTCACGAAACGGGAAATCACCACGCTCTCAAAAAACTATACAACCTTGATGCGGGCCGAGAAAGGCTCTGCCGAAGAGTTGCAGGCGAAGATCAATGTGCTGAATACCGTATGGAAGAAACTCGGAGCCACACAGCGCAATTCCACCATGGGGCGGCAGGTCACGGCCGAGTTGAAGTCGATGCGCGACGAAATGCGGAATCTCACGGTCGGCGCAGGTGACTTTTCCCGGAATATAGGCAATTACTTCTCTGGGATGTATAACACCGTCACCCGCAAGGTCGCGGGGATAACGGGTGTTGTCTTCACGCTCAAGCAAGTGCTTTGGAGTATATACGGCCCATTCCAAGACCTTGAATACCGTATGGCTATGGTCAAAGCGGTAGCGAGGGCCACGGATGAAGAATTTGTCATGCTCAAAGGAAATGCCCGTGAACTTGGCGCGTCTACTGAATACACGGCTACCGAGGTTGCCGGGTTGCAGTTGGCCTATGCGCGTATGGGTTTCGTCCCGGATCAGATACGGCAGATTACCGGGGCGACGCTCGACCTTGCTACGGCCACGGGTGAGGATTTGGCACGTTCGGCAGACGTTGTGGGTGTAACCCTACGGGGATTCAATTTGCAGGCAGACCAAGCGCAGCGGGTCGTGGATGTTATGACCAAGTCGTTTAATGCCTCATCGTTGCAGTTAGGTTATTTCTACGATGCCATCAAGTATGTTGCACCGATCGCATCCGAGGCGAATGTGTCCCTTGAAGAAACAGCAGCGATGCTGGGGGTATTGGCTGACCGTGGTATTCGTGGTTCGCAGGCTGGTACAGCTTTGCGTCGAATTTTTACCGAAATTGCCAAGACGGGCGGAGATGTGTCCGAACGTCTTGCCCAGTTGAGTAAAAACGGGCTTACGCTGGGCGGCGCTATGGATGAAGTCGGACGCTATGCAATGACGGCTCTTACCGTGTTGGTTAATTCCAAAGACGGCGTAGATGGTCTGACTGAATCGCTGAATAACGCCGGAGGTGCCGCAAAGACTGCGGCCGATGGTATCCGCGATACGATGAAGATTGACGTAGAAGTTTTCCTCTCGGCCATTAAAGAAAAGCTGATCGCCATCGGTGAAGTATTGGCACCGCTTGGGCGTTCGGTTATTCAGGCCGGCACGTGGGCCGTAACGAATATTAAGAGCGTAACTATTGCTGTACTTACGCTTATCGGCGTTATTAAACTGGCTTCGGCGGCAAGAGCGGTTTGGTTGCTTGTGACAAAGCAAATTACGATCTATGAAACGGCTTGGGGGCGTGCGTTGCGGGTGAATATGGCTACGCTGCAATCGGCTACCGCGGCAACAAAGTTACTTGCCGCTGCAAAGTTTTTGCTGGCCGGGCAGATCAAAGCTGCGTATGAAGCGTTAAAGATGTTCTGGACTACCCTTATAGCGAATCCGTGGGGAGTGGTTGCGACTGCCATTACTGCGGTTATTGCGTACATGGTGGCGTTCCGTGATAAGACGGATGCGGCAACTCGCGCCCAGCGTAAATTCAACGATGAGAACGACCGTTTCAACAAAGCCCAAGATGAAAAGCGCCAGCGGATCGAGCAGCTTATCCGGACGATACAGGACGAAACCGAAACACAGAACGCCAAAATCCGCGCTTATGAAGAATTGAAGCTCCTGTCTCCGGCTCTTACGGACAAATACACACAGGAGCAGTTAGCCACGTTGAAACTGGCCGATTCCGCAAAACTCCTCAATGAGCAGCGCGATAAGGAGAATTACGACAACATGGTTGCCAATGTCGAGAAGTACACCGCATCGCTCAAAAAGCTACGCGAAGAGAACGGGCAACTGCTCGGAATGTCACCGGGCGGTGCCCCTATCTTCGTGGATAATTCCAAGGCGATTGAAGAACAGGAAATTGCACTGTCGAACTATAAAAAAGCACTAGGAGAGATCGAGGAAGCAAATAAGGTTGCCGAGGAAAATGCTAAACCGATCGAAGTGCGGATCAAAGCAGCCGAGAATATCGTTGAAGAAGCGGAAAAGGCGTTTAAGGAGGCAAAGACTGCATATAATCAGAAGCGGGACGAATGGATACGGGAACACGGGACTGAGGCTACCCTACCGTTCTCGTTCAAATTCGACATGCTTACGGCCCAAAAGGAGTTCGCCGATGCTCAAAAGAAAGTCGCAGACCTACAAAAGCAGCTGAAAACACCTTCTACCGGCGGCGGGAGCGAAAAGGAAAAGGGCGAATGGTCTTTGTCGAAAGATAGAGCATTCGCCCGTCAACTCCTCGACCTAAAAAAGAAATTGCATAGCGGGGAAATAACATCCGAAGAGCAGTATCAGAAGCAGGTTTTACAGCTTGAAATCGACACCCTGACAAAACGCATCACGCTGAATAAGGACGAGGCCAAGACCATCATAAAGCTCAAAAATGAACTTTGGGATAAGCAGAACCAGCAGAAGAAAATCGAGCAGAAAGAAAACGAGGCCTATACTGCCAATCGCCGGGCGCAGCAGGAAAAACAACTCAAGTACGAGAATGACCGCATCGATGCTGAGATCGCGGCCATGAAAGAGGGTGTCGAGAAGAAAATCCGGCTCAACGATCAGGCGGTCAAGAAAGCCGGGGAAGCTGCGGACAAAGAGTATCAGACGGAACTCGACAAACTCAACAAAGAGCAGAAAGCCTATGTCAAGGGGTCGAAAGAGTGGCAGGCCGTCGAGCAGGAGAAAACCCGCCTTACCGGACTGTTTGAGCAGAAAAAAGGCGATATCGCTACTGCGGGAACGAATGCCCGGACAAAGATTTTGCAGGATGCTACCGAGAAAGAGTTACTGGAGTGGGGCAAACTGCCTGATGCTGCTGCCGAAGCTGAGCATCAGATCACCGAGAATAAACGGCGCGAGGTTACTGAACGGCTGAAACTGGCCCAGTTGGAGACGGAAAAATCAATCGGGAAAGCCAATAATCAATATAGAGCAGACGAGAATTTAGCCGATGCAACCCTCGGAAAAAAAGGTCGTAAACGCAATGTGGCGCGCCTGCAAAATGAGGTGCAGCTTCACAATAATACGGCACAAGCATATCAGAAAGAACTAAACGAAATTCTGGCTGGGGGTGATGCCGCGATCGAGGAACACAAAGCTCGTTACAACGAGTTGATCCTGTTGATCGGGCAGGAACAGCAGGCGGTAATGAACCTTGGCAAAGGAAAAAACGCCGACGGAACCCGCAAAAGTTTTTGGCAACAGCTTACCGAGTTATCGGATGAGGATTTAGCCCAGATCAAACAGCAGGCAATTGACCTTGCTACGCAGTTGAGCGATGCGATTTTCGATGCCAAACAACAGGCCTCACAACGGCAGTTGAACGCAGAAAAGAAAGCGATCGATGCACAGTATAAAACAGAGGCAAAATTACTCGATTCGAAGCGGGATAAAGGGCTGATATCTGAGAAGAAGTATCAGCAGGAGCTTGAAAAGCTGGAAGCCAAGAAAGCCGAGAAAGAGGAAGCAGCAGAGCGTGCGGCCTTTGAGCGGGAAAAGAAGCTGAACACGAAGCAGGCCTTGATGAATACGGCACTTTCTGTCGCAAAGACCTTTGCGCAATGGGGTTGGCCTTTGGGTATTCCGTTTGCGGCGTTGGCTATTGCGCAAGGTATGACTCAAGTTGCGGCAATCCAATCACAGAAATATGCCCAAGGCGGCATGATTCCTCTCGGTGATGGCGTGGGTGTTGTAAAAGGCCGGAGCCATGCGCAGGGCGGCCATCAGATTTACCTCGACGGCCAGCCCATCGGCGAGGTCGAAGGTGATGAACTTTTGGCAATCGTCAATAAGCACGACACCGCACGGATCGGGGCGCTCTCGGCCGCGAACAGCGTACACGGGCGGCGCTTCGCTCAAGGCGGCCTTATATCCCCGACCGGATATATGACGAGCAGCGTTTCGAGTCCCGTGTCGTTTTATCAGACTTCGACACATCAGGACGAAACGGCGCAAGGGAATTTTTCTGAAATGATGGCGCTGATCCGGGAGGACATCAAGGCCACAAATGACCGGATCGACCGACTGCGTGTGTACCTTGTAACGCAGGATGTTACCGACTCGCAAGATGACTTAAAAAAAATAAAAGTTAAGCAGACATTCTAAACAGGTGAAAAATGAGTGGGTAATTCTATTATACAGTGAAGTCGTAGTGTGACTCACTGGGTGTTTATAGGGAGGTGGTTCGGCTTCGGTCGAGCCACCTTTTTTATTGAAATTTCAAAAATATGAAGAATACGATAGAAATCATCAACCGCCGAAATTCGGTTGAAATCAACATCGAGGGAACTATCGGTGTTCCGGAAGAATGGCAGTTCGACGATCCGGGCGACCGGGTTGCGACGTATGACAAATTCCGCAACGCTATCGACCTAATCCGTCAGATTGAGTCTCCGGAAGTGCTGATAAATATTCGCTCAACGGGTGGGGATGTTAACGACGCCCTACTGATTCTTGATGCGATTTCGGGTCTCAAAGCCAAGAAAACGACTCGGTGCTATGGCTATACCGCATCGGCCGCAACGCTCATCGCACAGGCCGCGTCGGAGGGTTGCCGCGAAATATCGGCCAATGCCCTCTATCTGATCCATACCGCTATTTGCACCGCAGAGGGTAATGCCGAAGAACTTGAGGCAAGGACTGAACTCCTGCGTAAGACTGACGAGCGCATCGCCGCGGTCTATGCAGCCCGTTCGGGACGTCCAGCGGCTGAGTTTGAAACCCTGATGGCCGAGAACAATGGTAACGGGCGCTGGCTTTCGCCGAACGAGGCCATCGCGGCAGGTCTGGCCGACGTCGTATTCAACGTACCGGAAGTACTGAACTGTACCGTAGTGGACGATTATCCAATTCACAACTATATGGTAAAAATCAAAAACACAATGCATGGAATTCTCCGCCGTCTGGGATTGACGCCGGGAGAAGCGACGGAGGTGGAAATCTCCGAGGAACAGATTGCGACGCTCAACCACTCGCTGGAGCAGGGTGACGTCCGAGAACAGGAGTTGCAGGAGCAGCTTGCAACCGAACAGGCAGCCCACGAGCAGACCAGAACCGACTTGACATCGGTACAGAATCGGGTCACAGAACTCGAAGCCGAACTCAACAAGCGGAAAGCCGCGCCGACGGTTACCAAGGAGATCGAAGACCCCTCAATCACCGACGACGTAAAGCTGTCGGGCAACGCCAAAGCTTACGACGAAGACGTCAAGAAGCTCAAATAATCATCTAAACGTTACGCAAATGTCTAAAATTATTGAAAATCCCAAATCCTACACAGGCCGGGAGCTGGAAACGATCTTTTTCCGTCCGATGCTGTCCGGCCCCAGCGCCATCGACCTCGGTGTCCGAATCATGTACAACATGCCCGTACCTACGATGCTGAACTTCTGGCATCGTGAGGGGGATGTGTTGCAGAAGTACGCCAAGGGCTGGAATGGTGGCGAATTGGCCAAGAGATTCCAAAAGGAAATCCGGCTGTCGAAAGTCAAGGCCGAAATGGGCTATTCCGCCTCGGACTACTTCGGCATGATCTACGAACTGATCACCAACAGCGGAGCCGTAAACCTCGACGATCTTTCTGGTACCGAGCTGGAACAGGCCGAAACAACGCTTTTCCGGCAGGCTATCGCCGAGAGCATCCGCGCCACTATGTGGCTGGGCGATACGGAGCGCGCAAGCGGCTCCTACACCTCGTTCAACGGCTTCCTCAAAGCCATCAAGGCCGACCTGCAGACCACGGCGAATACAGGCAAGAGTTTCATTCGCAACGTGAAGATTCCGGCCATGTCGGGAGCGGACGCCGCCATTTCGCTCTTTGAGCGTATGTGGAACGCCGCCGACGATCGTCTGACAGCCATGAAAGACGAGGGCAACCTCGTTATTCAGTGTACCTCCGATATCTATCTGAACTACGAGAAGAGTTTGGAGGATAAACCCCTCGAATCGGCATTTGCCGCGCTTCAGCAGGGACGTAAGGGGCTGCATTGGCACGGCATTCCGATCGTCGATGTCAAAGTCGGTTCTTACCTCTCGTCGTTCGCGGATATGCCGCAGTCGTTCGCCATCCTCACCGACAAACGTAACATGGCGCTGGCCGTCAACACGGCCGACTTCCCCGGCAACGAGGTACGCATGTGGTATAACCCCGACGAAATGGAGAACCGCCAGCGTGCAATCTTCATGGCCGGTGCGGACTACCTGCTTCCGGAACTGCTCACGGTAGCCGTCGAAGCAGACGTGTAACGGAAACCAGAATCGAATATTAAACGCGAAAATCTATGTTGAAAGGATTCAAAAAGACCTGCGACAACGGTAAAACGACCGCAGGCATTGTAAAAGTCTTGATCGCGAAGAAAGGTACGATCACGGCGGCAACGATGGACACAGCCGACCCCGAAGCTTATAAGTCCTTGACCATGAAAGCCGGAGAGGGCTTCGTGAAGTACGAATTCATGGAGGACGAGTGCGAGTTTCAGGAGAACTACAAGACCGAGAACGGCATCACGTCCGTGGAGCAGAAGCTGATTTTCAAGCTCCCCGGCATGACTCCCGAAACGCGGAACGCCGTCGAGGAAATCGCCGTAGCGTCTGCATGCGGCCTTGAAGCGGCTGTTTGCCGTAAGGGCAAGGTGCAGATCGTCGGCTACGACGAAGAGTTCAAAAGCGAACGCCCGTTGCGCCTGAACGCCACCACGGGCACGACGGGCAAGAAGCTGACCGACGCTGCGGGCGAGGAGATCACGCTGAGCCGCGAAACGACCGAAAAGGCACGCTACTATGTCGGCGAAGAGTCGGCGCTGACTCCAACTCCTGCGGAGTAGTTGAATCGAAAGGGGGTGTAAGCCTTTGCACCCCCTTTTCTTAAAAAATGAAATAATGGCAAAGTATCGAGTAAAGCAGAATTATGAGGACGTGGTTGTGTGTACGGCAGCGCCGATTTCCCGCAAGGGAGACGGGCGCTTCGAGCTGTCGAAGTGTACACAGCGTGATCTCAAGTATCTGTACGAAGTTATCAAACATCCGGCAGTAGAACAGGCAGACGATGAGCAAGAGAAATCGACAGAATCGCCCCGCGAAAATTAATGCGGTAGGCGTGCGCGACGTTGCGCCAACACCAAACGTATTCGTGCCTCTCCGTGGACGGGAGAAAGGCAGCAATATATATTGGCGTTGGGGTAACGACAATCTTTTCCCGTATGCACTGGCCGCTATGTCACGTTGTTCTGTGGCTCACCGCCGCATCATCAACGACAAAGCGGACTATATTTCGGGCAAAGGCTTCTCTGTGGCCGAGTCTAAACCGGAATTGCAGGCCTTCATTGACGCCGCCAATGGCGCAGGAGAAAATCTGCGTCAGGTACTCAATAAACTTGCTTTTGATAAATCGCTGTTCGGGAATGCGTTCCTTGAGGTTGTAACCGACTCGAAACATTCGTTTCTTTCGCTGTTTCATCAGGACGCCAGCAAATGCCGGGTGGCAAGTGATAGCGAACACATTCTGTTGCATCACGACTGGTCGGCATTTACGCAGAACGAAGCAAGGACACTCCCGCTTTATCCTGCATTTGAGCAGCAGGAGGACGGAACCCGGCGCGCCATAATCCACTATAAGGACTACGAACCGATGTTTGAGCATTACGGCGTACCGCAGTATATCGCAGGGATGAATGTTTCCGCAATTGCATACAAAACCGACAAGTGGAATATCTCGCGTCTCGACAATTCCTATCAGTTGTCGGGTGTGATGATCCTTACCGGGGATGTCGATAGCGAAGAGGAGGCGCTGGAAATAGTGCGTAAGGCAGAGCAGAAATTCGCCGGCAAGCCGGGACAGGTGATGTTTATGATAAAGGAGGCATCGGACGGGACGGAGGGAAGCAAGTTTATACCGATCTCCTCACAGAATGAGGGCGATTGGAAAGACCTGCACGATCAGGCAATTTCCGATATCGTAGTGGCTCATTCATGGTTCCGGTCTTTGAGTGGTTTAGATTATTCCAACGGTTTCAGCGCCGATCGCATCCTGCATGAATACGAGATCGCGCTGAACACCGTGATTCTCCCGGAGCAGGCCGAGCTTATGGAGCCGATTTACCGCATAATCGAAGAAATTGCAGGCTTTGACGCTTCGGCCTTACAGATTATCAACCGCCCGCCGATAAGCCAGCGACAGCCTTACATGTACGTGTGGGAGGCGCGCAAGGCCGACGGGCTGGATTACGATCCCAACGATGAACGTCAGCAGGCTTTTATCGCAAATGTGAGAAATGTATGATGCAGTTGTTAGCCACACCCCAGCAGGTCATTGATTTGGCATTCGCGGCCAATGAGAAGATAACGCCCGTATCGATCAAAGAAACCAAGATCGATGCTGCGCAGGAAAAGTATATCCGTCCGGTTCTCGGCAAGTTGTACGATGCCCTGCTTGACGGGAAATACCCCGAATTGCTGGACAATTATGTCCGGCCTGCGCTGGCTTATTATGTCCGGTATTCAGTTATTCCGGACTTGGCTCTGAAACTGAATGACAAAGGGGCGCAGACCTACTTTTCAGAATATGCGAATACCGCGACGGACAAGCAGCGTAGCGAAATGCGGCAACAAGCGAAAGACGATGCGAATGCTCTGCTCGATAAGGCTATCCGCCACATTTCGGAAAACAGAGCGCGATATCCGGAATACGAACCCCGGAAAGACATCCGCAACAAAGTAATATCGAACGGTGGAATAATATTGATGTGATATGCGAATTAAAGACATATTGAAACTTCGGCAGAAAGAGGCGATATCCGGGGAGGAGAGGATTCCCGTGTCCAAAGATGAGTATGTCACCATAGATCAAATCAACGAAGAAGTCAAAAAGGATATCGAAGAAACATTGCAGGACTGCGTCAAAAAATCCGACCGCCTGATCCTCGGAGGATACAGCCCGGCCGACCTGAAGAGCAACAGTTAAATACACAATATCATGGCAGACAATCAAACTTTAGCGGTATTGCAGGAAATCCTGCTCAAATCCCGCATCAAATTCGTAACGGGCACCGAAGCCGAATGGACTGCGGCCAACCCTGTCCTGCTCGACGGCGAGTACGGACTTATCCGGGGCAGTTCGCCACTGAAATACAAGGTCGGCGACGGCACGAAGACATGGTCGGCGCTCGGCTGGGGCAATGTCACCTCTCTTGCCCAGCTCACGGCCGACGCAACGCATCGGCTCGTGACCGATACCGAAAAAACCAAGTGGAACGACAAGGCAGAAGTGTTTACTTTCAACTACAATGCTTATCTGCATCCACCGACCGAAGGACTAAACCCGCAGGGGCAGGTCGCAAAAAACATCGTCGCGGCGATCAATGCGAATAAAAAATGCGTTGTGGTCGCACAAAATGTCACCGTGCAGGAGATCGAAGATTCTGTGAGCGGATTCGTTTCCATCACCGAGGTTTCCGCATCGGCCGTTACCGGATTGATCGATACTATCCGCATGGCCTCGGACGACAGCGGTCGCACGGTATTCCTCGCTACTGCTTCCATCACGTTCAAGTCCGACGGCACCGTGACGACGGCGGCAGTCCCTTACACCGGGCGTATCGTCATGGAAGATGCCCTGCCCGAATACAGCACGGAGAAAGCTCCGACGGTTAGCGGGTTCGCCGCGACCTACTACCTCACGCGGAACGGCAGCCGTATCGGCGTGCCGATCAACATCCCGCTCGATCAGGTGCTGCGCGGCTCGTCAATCAAGACCGTGACGACGGCCAATTCGCCTTACTCCGGGGCCAAGGTCGGCGACAAGTACATCGAGTTCCTCTTCCAGAACAACAACACCCCGCAGTACCTGCCCGTGCAGGATCTCGTCGATGTCTACACGGGCGACGACCAGTATATCCAAGTGACGGAGTCGAACGTAATCAAGCTCAACTACTCCGTGCTGTCGTTGAAACTGGCGGCCGACTTGAAGAAGTCATACGACAACCTTTACGACCCGAAGGGTGCCGGAGAGGCGGCGGCAAAAGCGGCCATCGCCGAGTTCAAGGCGAGTACGTTCGTCATTCAGTGTACCATCCCCGGAATGAACTGACGCTATGGCAGCTACTGAAAAGATAAC
>OGQU01000629.1_pt1 | contig 39325 bp, 33 predicted proteins | sample 1553341 | NCBI WGS metagenome assembly OGQU01 (sample SAMEA2579920, study PRJEB22360) | human gut metagenome | biome: human gut; feature: human-associated habitat; material: faeces | place: Denmark | collected 2008/2010 | reverse complement strand
AAATTAAGACATTTTCTCAAATGATATATTAAGACATTATCACAAATGAATCATACGTTACTACTGCTGTAAAAAAATACAATTTGCAATTTTATGCAAAATGTGTTATAATAATAAATGATGAATCGTTTTTTACTCCGTTTCATCAGTAGCTATTAACAATTAAGATGCGTAATTACGCAAGGAGGAAAAAAAATGACAGCAGCAAGAGTTATTAAAATGTGTGACATGCCAATCGAGGTAGCATTGAAAGTATTTACTATGCTCAATTCTGGAAAAGTACGTGTAACTGATTCACGTGTCATCGGAAATCGCTTTTTTGTCATTACTGACGAAGAGCCAAAAAACCTGGTGTTCCCAGAAGGCTGGTACTATGCCAAGGGTTCTTTCAGAAACAAGCATAAGAGTACCACAGGTATGTACGAAGAAGCTATGATGAAAAAATCATCTGGCGAATTCTGGAAAAATTCTGCAAACTACTGTACTCTCGAATAGCATACACAACAGCAAAACGGCAACTTGGTAATTTACCCCCATTTGATTTTATAAATCAAATGGGGGTTTTCTTTCTTCATATTTCTTAACTAAATCAAAATTTCTTTTTCTAAATATGTAGAATAAATATATACTTTATCCACTTTTCTTTGTAAAGCATCTTCTAATGCCCTTTTATACAATTCCAATTGAATATTATATTTGTCAACTAAAATTTGTTCATTTCTATCTTCAACATAATCTGTTTTAAAATCAACTAATATAAGTTCATTTTGTTCATTAATATAATACAGGTCTATAACACCTTGAACCAAAATCTTTTCTTCAAGTTCTTTATCAAAAACTTCTTTAGCTGGTATACTAATATAAAATGCTTTTTCTCTATGAACCGCATGGGCATGGATCATTTCTTCCCATATCTTAGATTTTGTAAATTGATAAACTTTATTAATATTAATTGCTTCTGCCTCCTTATGTGTTATTATTTTTTTATTTTCTAAATCTTGTACTAAATCTTTTATTTGACTATATGTGTAGTTCTTGTTTTGTGTATCAAGTTTTTGCATGCATAGATGAATCAATGTACCCTTTTGAGCATTAGTAATCTTAGTTTCAGTATCTTCTTTCAAAAATTTTGCACATTTCAGATCGCTTTTTTTCGGTGCAATTTTCAGTTCTGTTACAGATGTTTTAGTTGGTATTATTGTTGAATCTTGATATTTATACTTATATTCTAAGATTTTTGATATCTTCTTTTTTTCTTCGTCATCTATTTTCACTTTTGATATTTTATCCAAAATTTGTTTTTCTGTATTTTCCTTTTCCACTTCTTCTGTTTTACACATTTTTAGCACTTCTTTTTTAGTATATACATTTATATTAGAAAGTTCTTTCATTTCGTCTTGATTGTAAATGTATACAAGTTCCATCCAATCTAAATATGTTTTACATTTTTTTAACAAAATAGAATTTAGTTCACTATACTTGTCACATATATCATGTAATCCATTTTGTTTATCAGTAGTTGAATATCCTGTAATAATCAATTTTTCTTTTGCTCTTGTTAATGCAACATATAACACCCTCATCTCTTCTGACAAAGTTTCTAACATTATTTGATTTCTCATAGCTTGTTTTGATAATGTATCATACTCTATTTGCATATCATAGTCTATGTATTTTACACCTATTCCTATTTCTGGATGTAATAAAATTTTATTGTTAAGATCTTGCATGTTAAATTGCTTTCCTGTTCCTGACAAAAATACTACTGGAAATTCAAGTCCTTTACTTTTATGAATACTCATTATTCTTATTACATCATCATTTTCGCCTATTATTTTAGCGGAATCCATGTCTTTACTGCTTGTTTTTATTTTTTCTATGTAATTTATAAAATTAAATAATCCTTTAAAACTTATGCTTTCACATTGTTTGGCTCTTTCAAATAACATTTTTAAATTTGCTTGTCGTAATTCTCCATTTGTCATTAAACCTACATAATTATAATATCCTGTGTCATTATATATTTTCCAGATTAATTCGTCTAAACTTAAATATTCTTGTTCTTTTCTCCATATTTCTAGATTATTTAAAAATTGGTCTATTTTTGCTCGTAATGGATTGCTTACACTTTGCTTTGATTTTAAAATAGTATTGTAAAAATTGTCGTATTTATCACTTAGTCTAATTTCTACTAAGTCATTGTCTGTAAATCCTCCAATCATTGACCTCATTACAGCTACTAATGGGATTTCTTGTAATGGGTTATCTATAATTTTTAATAAGCTCATTATTGTCTGAATTTCTATGCTTTCTAAGTATTCTGCTGATGAGTCACTAAATACTGGCATTCCTAAATTTAAAATTTCTTTTTCAAATATTGGTGCAGGATCTTTTGTTGATCTTAATAAAACTACTATGTCTTTATATTTTATATCTCTTTTTTCCTGTTTTTTTGCATCATATATTTGAAATTTGTTTTCTACTAGTTCTTTAATTCTATTTGCCACAAATTTTGCTTCTAATTCTATATTCTCTACTCTTTCTATTTCTTCTTCTGAATCATTTTCCTCTCCATTTGTTTCTTTCCAGGTTGATGTAGTTGCACTAGCCTTTTGCTCTGCCGATAAATCTTCTTCGTCTGTATCATCTGTAAGCAATATATCTATTTCTGCTTTTAAATCTTGATTTGTATCTTCATAGTTCGCACCTAAGTTTAAATATTCCTCTTCTGTATAGTTTAATTCTCCTAATTCTTCACTCATTATGCTTGTAAATATTTTGTTTGAAAAGTCTAACACTTCTTTTCTACTTCTGAAGTTTTTAAATAATTGAATTTTTAGATTATCTCCATCTTTTTGATTGTTTTTCGTTTGATATGTTTTATATTTTTCCAAAAACAAGTCTGGTCTTGCTTGTCTGAATTTATAAATACTTTGCTTTACATCTCCTACCATGAAAATATTGTTTTCTCTTGAAATTGAATTTAATATATATTCTTGTACTAAATTACTGTCTTGATATTCGTCAATTGCAATTTCTTCATATTTTTTTTGATATTTCTTGGCTATTTCAGATGGTGTACCATCTTCTTTTAATAAGATTTGCAATGCAAAATGTTCAACATCACTAAAATCTACAATATTTTTATCTTTTTTTCTTTTTTCAAACATCTTTCCAAATTCTATAATTATATTTCCTAGTTTTTTCAGAACTTCATACATATCATTTATGTCTTCATTTGCCTCTTTTGAATTAAATATTAAAATTTTTTCAGTTACCTTTTTTAGGTTTGCTTTTACCATATCTCTTGTTGCTTTTGCATCATCTTTTGCTTCAAATGTTATTTTCTTGTCTGTTGCCCAAGTTTTAAATTTTATGTTTGATGCTATTTCATATGCTTTATTCCATGAATCCAAATTTATTTTTAGCATTTGTAATTGTTCTATGTCATCATTTATAATTAGAAAGTATTTTTGTAATTCAGGGTATTTGGCTAAATTTTGTCTTTCTGTTTCAAGTTTTAATTCTGAATCTTCTACTATTTCTCTTACTTGTTTTAACAACAGCTCTCCCCAGATTGTTTTCGAAAAATCTTCTTCCAGTTTTTCTGACAAGTTAAACATTTCTATTTTTTCTTTTAACCATTTTTCTGGAAATGGATTGCTCTGAATATATGTATAAATTTTTAAAATTAGTTCTTTTAATGGTGTATCATCTTTGTAACTCGTATATGTATTTATTAATTTGGTAAAATCTTCATCTTCTGCTTCATACTTTTCTTCAAATAAGTCTTCTAGCACATCTTGTTTTAGTATTTCTATTTCTGTAGTGTCTCCTATTCTAAAGTTTTGGCCTATATCTATTTCGAAGAAATTGTTTTTTACAACATCTAAACAAAATGAGTCTATTGTGCATATACTTGCTCTATTTAATAAAATTATTTGCTTTTGTAATTTCTCGTTTTCTGGTTCTTCATCTATTTTTTTATATATTGCGTTTAATACTCTTTCTCTCATTTCTGATGCTGCTGCATTTGTAAATGTTACTACTAATAATTTATCTATATCTATGTTTTCATTTATTATTTTGTTTATTATTCTTTCTACTAATACTGCTGTTTTTCCACTTCCTGCTGCTGCTGCAACTAGTATATTGCTTCCTTTTTCATATATTGCCTGTTTTTGCTCTTCTGTCCATTTTACTTCATTCGCCATGCTTGATTTCATTCCTTTCATAACTCATAATGCTGTTTTTATAATTGTATGTATTTTATCATATACGTAAAAAAAAGTACACATATTCAAGTGAATATATGTACTTTCTATTTTAATATGGTTTTATTCTTAAATTTTTTGACATATTAGCTCGTCTCTTACTTCTTTTATTTCTTCTATACTAGCACCAGTTAATTGTTCTATAGTGTCATATGTTAATTGTATTTTTAACATTCTTATAATTACATCTTTTAATGTCTCTTTTTTCGCTTCTTTTATTGCTTTTTCTTCTTTTTCTTCGTTCTCTTTAATTTTTTCTTCTGCTTTATTTAGTTTAGCTTCCATCTCATTTACTCTGGCTTCTGCCTCATTAAACCAATCTCTCACTCTTTCCTGAATTGTACTCATATCTTTTTCCTCCTTCTCTTCAATAATTCTCATTATTTTCATTAAATCTTTTACTTCAATTTTTTCATATAAATATTTTAATGTTTCTTTCATATCTTCTAGTTCATCATCGGTAGTTGCATTTTTTATTATTTCATTAAAACATTCAAATAATTCTTTTGGATTTTTACATTTTTCCAATGCCATTGCTTTAGTAAGATTTGTATTAATTCGTAATAATTCATCAATTTCTAATTCATTTATATCAATAACTTTATATTCTATATCTATCCCTTTTATATGATTTTTTAATACTTTCACCACTTCAGTTGAATATTTAGTGGATACTGACCATTTTCTATTCCCTGTATAAATTACTATTGGTATAATTAATGGATATTTGTATTCTTCATGACATTTATTCATATTCTTCATAGCCCTCCTACTTATTTCTACACTATATTCTAGCATTCTAAATGGCATGTTATAATCGATTTTTGTTTGATGTTCTATTAAAAAATAAATATCTTGTCCTTTTACTTTATAAAGTATATCTACTAATTTTCCACTTCCGAATTTAGTAATGTATTCTCCATTTTGTAATTCCAGTTCTTCATTAAAACCATACCAAATGAATTCTCCTATAAATTTTTTCATTTCTTTTTCATCGTATAGTATTTCTTTAAACATTTTATCATGTTTTTTATCTAGAATGTATTCTGCTGATTCCTCATTACATTGTAAATCATCTTTAAGATAATATTCCTCTAATTGCCTTTCTACTTCATCTTTTACTCTTTTATATTCTTCTATTTGTCCTGTTACTAACAAATAATCTGAATATGTAAAAATGTATTTTCGCTCTGGTAATATGATATCTACCTCCTTTTTATTTAGTTTTCAATGTTCTTTCTCTTCTACGATTTTTTACTTTGATATAAATAATTTGAATTTTTGAAATAAATTTCTAAACCATACTAAAATAGTATACCTCTATTCTAGCATACTACTCTCGTAAAATCAAGTATTTTTTATAAAAAATTATACGACATTGGTTACTATTCAGACCATGCAAATTTTATAAAAAAATGGACAAAATAGATAAAAACAGAATTTGAAAATGTGAAAATTAAAATCGAAATTTTACTATTAGCAAAAAAACTCTTAGGTTCTTTTACTGAATTCCATTAAAAATAGAAGTAAACTTGGATAAAATTATATTATCCAAGCTTACTTTTATTATGAGCAAAAAATCTTACTCGCACTGAACACGACTTAACAGTTTTTTTTTAATTGTTATATTATTATCTTCTTTTTTAAAAATTATAGGTTGCTTTTTGAAAGAATAGTATAATTCTTCAATATTCAGACTTTCAAAGGCTTTGCATTCGGGTTTAAGAATTGTATACACCACTTCTGCTAATCTTAATAATGAAGTTTCGTTAGATGTAACTTCCAATGTCCATCTACCTATTGTTGTTGTGTCCCGCAATACTCCTTTAAAATAGCCTTCTGCAGATTTTTCTTCCAATTCATAGCATTGTACAATATGCATAATCTACCTCCTGTTCAGTTAAAAAAATACTAATTACTTTAATATTTTACAATTTTTTTCACAATTTGTTAACATAAATATATAAAATTACTCTGACCACAAAATAACGACATGAAAAATTTTTTCATGTCGTTATCCTGACTAATTTTTATTCTTCTTTATTATCATCCTTAAGTTCTTCTTCTAAGATTTTTTCTTGACTTAAATCAACTAAATCTTTCATAGTAAGATTAATTTTACCTTGATCATCAATTCCAATAACTTTTACAGGAACCTTATCTCCTGGTTTAACATAATCTTCAACTTTATTAACTCTTTCTTTTGCTATCTTAGAGATATGAACTAAACCTTCTTTTCCTCCACCAATATCAACAAATGCTCCAAATGAAGTAGTTCTAGTAACTGTTCCATAGTAAATTTGTCCAACTTCAAATTCTCTAACAATGTCTTCAATCATGTCTAAAGCTTCATATGCTTTATCTTGGTCTGGAGAATATATCATAACTTGTCCATCTTCTTCAATGTCGATTTTTACGCCTGTTGCGTCAATTATTTTATTTATAGTTTCTCCACCTTTTCCGATAACATCTTTTATTTTTTCAACCTTAATTTGAGTTGTAACTATTTGTGGTGCATATTTAGAAATTTCTTCTCTTGGTTCAGAAATAACTGGTTTCATAATATCATCTAAAATATATTGTCTTGCTTTTCTAGTTCTAGCAAAAGCTTCTTCTATTATCTTATATGATAATCCATCTACTTTGATATCAACTTGGATAGCTGTAATACCTTTTTCAGTGCCACCAACTTTGAAGTCCATGTCTCCAAAGAAATCTTCAAGTCCTTGAATGTCTGTTAGCATTACATAATCATCTGGATTTTCTGGATTTGTTACAAGTCCTGTTGAAATACCTGCAACTGGTCTTTTTATAGGAACACCTGCATCCATTAATGATAATGTACTTCCACATATACTTGCTTGTGATGTTGAACCATTTGAAGATAATACTTCTGATACAACTCTTATAGCATAAGGAAATTCTTCTTTTGAAGGTAGTACTGGTACTAATGCTTTTTCAGCTAATGCTCCATGACCAATTTCCCTTCTTCCAGGACCTCTTGATGGTCTAGCCTCTCCAACACTATATGCAGGGAAATTGTATTGATGCATATATCTTTTTGCTGTTTCTGTATCAATTCCATCTAAATCTTGTTCTTCACTTAACATTCCTAATGTTACTACTGACATTACTTGAGTTTGTCCTCTTGTAAATAATGCACTTCCATGTGTACGTGGTAATACTCCTACTTCACATGATAATGGTCTTATTTCATCAATTGCTCTTCCATCAACTCTTTTATGCTCGTAAAATATCATGTCTCTTACACATTTTTTCTCTAATTTATATATTGCTTCTCCAATTTCTTGTGTTCTTTCTGCTGCTGCTTCTTCTCCTAATTTTTCAGTTACTGCTGCTGTAATTTCTTCTGATAATGTAGCAACATTGTTGTCTCTAGTTTCTTTGTCTATTTCTTGTACAGCTACTTTCATTTTATCAGTAAAGTTAGTCTCTAAAAATTCATATAAATCATGGTCAACTGCAAATGACTTATATTCAAATTTTGGTTTTCCTATTTCGTCTTTCATTTTTTGAATGAATTCACATACTTTTTTGATTTCAGCATGCCCTTTTTTGATTGCCTCTAGCATTAAATCATCTGGAACTTCATTTGCTCCTGCTTCTATCATTGCTACTTTTTCAGCTGTTCCTGCAACTGTTAATGTTAAATCACTTTTTTCTCTTTGTACTTCTGTTGGGTTTATGATAATTTCTCCATCAACTAAACCTACATTTACTGCTGCTGTTGGTCCTCCAAATGGAATATCTGAAATTGATAATGCTGCTGAAGCTCCAATCATTGCTGCAACTTCTGGTGAATTGTCTTGCTCTACACATAAAACTGTTGCAACAACTACAACATCATTTCTAAAATCTTTTGGGAATAATGGTCTTAGAGGTCTATCAATTGCTCTTGATGTTAAAATTGCCTTGTCACTTGGCTTTCCTTCTCTTTTTTGATATGAACCTGGAATTTTTCCAACTGAATATAATTTTTCTTCATAATCTACTGATAATGGGAAAAAATCTATTCCTTCTCTTGGCTCTTTTGATGCTGTAACATTTACCATTACTACAGTATCTCCATATTTTACAACTACACTTCCATTTGCTAGTCCACATATTTTACCTGTTTCTATTACAAGTTTTCTTCCTGCTAATTCTGTTTCATAACTTTTAAACATATTTTTCCTACCTTTCTTTCCTTACATTAACACCTGTGTTTTATTAGCAAATTAGATATAGATTGTAACCTCTATAATATCTTAAACTTTACATCATATTTAAAACATTATACAAGCTACTTTTCTAATCTCAATTTACTAATAAAGGGAGCATTGCATGTTGCAAACGCCCCCTTACAACTTATCAACTATTTTCTTAGTCCTAATTTTTTAACTAAGTCTTTATATGCTTCTTCGTCTTTTTTAGCTAAGTAGTTTAATAAATTTCTTCTTTTTCCAACCATTTTTAAAAGTCCTCTTCTTGAATGGTTGTCTTTTTTATGAACTTTTAAATGCTCTGTTAATTCATTAATTCTTTCTGTTAAAAGAGCTATTTGAACTTCTGATGAACCAGTATCTTTTTCGTCTCTTCTATATTCATTAATGATTTGTTGTTTTCTTTCTGCTGTCATAATAACACCTCCTATTTCTTTTTCTCCTTATACCGAGCTACAATAATAGGTGTTTTTTATTGTGCTAAGTTTAAGGAACATTTTTTTCACACAATTATTGTACTATATTTTAGTACAAAAATCAAGCTTTTCTAAAATTTTTTTCTTTGCACACTTGAGATCGCTTTTTTTCGGTGCATTGCACACCTGAGATCGCTTTTTTTCGGTGCAGATATTTGGGTTATTCCCAATAGTTAGCGGATTACTAAAAATTTGCACGAAAAAAAAGCGAGATAATCAGTGCAAATTTGCACAGAAAAAAAGCGAGATAATCGGTGCTATACTCCAATTATTGAAAAACCATTATCAACATGAATTATTTCTCCTGTTATTGCAGAAGCCATGTCACTAAATAAAAAGCTTGTAGCATCTCCAACTTGTTTAGGAATTACGTTTTTGTGTAATGGTGCCTTTTCCTCTACAACATCTAATATACTGTTAAAATCTTTTATTCCTTTTGCTGAAAGTGTTTTTATAGGTCCGGCTGAAATTCCATTAATTCTGACATCTATTTTTCCTAAATCTTTTGCTAAATATCTAATATTGGCTTCCAATGCTGCTTTAGCTGCTCCCATTATATTATATCCATCAACAACTTTTTCTGCTCCATAATATGTATATGACACAATACTTGCACCAGCATTTAACATATCTAATTCTTTAGTTATTTTTGCAACCGCTATTAATGAATACGCACTAACATCACAGGCATGTGCATATCCACTTCTTGAAGTTAAAATGAAGTCATTTCTTAAATCTTCTGTGTTTGCATGTGCAATAGCATGTAAGATTCCATCAATTTTTCCATACTTTTCTTTAATTTTTTCGAAACATTCTTTTATACTCTCATCTGAACTCGCATCACATGCAAATACATCCGAATTTGGAATTTCATTTGTAAGCTCTTTAATTTTTTCAATCTTTTCCATGGACCCACATGTAAAAATCACTTGTGCTCCTTGTTCATATGCTGATTGTGCAGCTCCCCATGCTATACTCCATTTATTTCTTATTCCCATTATCACTATTTTTTTATCTTTTAATATCATTTGATTTCCTCCATCTTATTTATACTAATAGTATTATTTAATTTTCATTTTATTATTTATACTAATTCGCTTTGTCCGATTTTCCTAAACTTTTTATATCTTTCATCTATCAATTCTTCTTTTGAAAGCAACTCCAGCTCTTGAATTTCATCTGTAATGTACACTTTCAAATTATTTGCTACATTTCCAAAATCATCTTGAACTCCGCTTTCTGGTTCTTCTATTATTTTATCAACAATTTTAAATTTTTGTAAATCTTTAGCAGTTATTTTCATATTTTCAGCAGCTTCTTTAGCTTTTCCAGAATCTTTATAAAGAATACTTGCAAAACCTTCTGGTGAAAGGATAGAATATACTGCGTTTTCTAGCATAACAATTCTATCTCCTACTCCTATTGCTAAAGCTCCTCCACTAGACCCTTCACCTATTACAACACATATGATTGGAACTTTTAAATTTGACATTTCGCAAATGCTTCTAGCTATTGCTTCACCTTGCCCTCTTTCTTCTGCTCCCATTCCTGGATATGCCCCTGGTGTATCAATAAAAGTTATAATTGGTCTATTAAATTTCTCTGCTTGTTTCATAAGCCTTAAAGCCTTTCTATATCCCTCTGGGTTTGGCATTCCGAAATTTCTTTCCATATTTTCTTTAATATTTTTTCCTTTTTGCTCTCCTATTACTGTAACTGGAATATCTCCTAATAGGGCAATTCCTCCAATTATTGACTTATCATCTCCAAAACATCTGTCACCATGCAATTCAATGAAATCAGTAAAAATCTCATTTATATACTCCATGGTTTTTGAGCGCTCAGCCATTCTTGCTAGACATACTTTTTCCCATGCACACTTGAGATCGCTTTTTTTCGGTGTATTGCACACCTGAGATCGCTTTTTTTCCGTGCAATTGCACACTTGAGATCGCTTTTTTTCCGTGCAATTTATTATTTTATATAGTGTTTCTTTCATGTCCTTTCTTTCAACAATTTTATCTATAAAACCGTGTTGTAATAAAAATTCTGCTCTTTGAAATCCTTCTGGTAATTTTTGCTTTATTGTTTGTTCTATAACCCTTGGGCCTGCAAAACCTATTAAAGCATTTGGTTCCGCCAAAATCACATCTCCTAAACTTGCAAAACTTGCAGTTACTCCACCTGTTGTTGGGTCTGTCAAAACTGATATATATAATAGTCCTGCTTCATTATGTTTCGCTAAAGCTGCTGATGTTTTTGCCATCTGCATAAGTGAAATTATTCCTTCTTGCATCCTCGCTCCGCCAGATACGCAAAAAATTATTAGTGGGATACGTTTTTCAATTGATGTTTCTATCGTTAGTGTGATTCTTTCTCCAACACAACTTCCCATACTTCCCATCATGAAATTTCCATCCATTATAGCTATTGCTACTTCTTTTCCATTTATCTTTCCTGTTCCACATTTAACTGCTTCATCTATTTTTGTTTTTTGTTTTAACATCTCTGCCTTTTTTAGATATCCTTCAAAATTCAATGGATCTGCCGTTTCAAGATTTTCTCCAATTTCTTCAAATGTTCCTTCATCTATGATTTGTTTTATTCTCCTTCTTGCCGAAATTCTAAAATGCTTCCCACAATTTGGGCATACACTAAAATTATTATGTACTTCTTCTTTATATAAAATTTCTTTGCAGTTGTCACATTTTATCCATTTTCCTATTAGCATATCAGATGCTTTTTCATTTTTTACTCTTTTTTGAACTTTGTTTATTTTTTTTATCTTGTCTATTACCACCTTATTGCCTCCTTTTAACTTTTTAGTTAATTCTTTGTTATTGATTATATCTTTATAACCTTTTTTTTACAATTAGACTGAATAGTCAAGTTAAAACAAAAAATATCACAATAAAGATACTTAATCAATATTGTGATATTTTTTATAATTAAATTCTTACGATTCCTCCAAGAACTTTTTTGTCTAGTCCTTGTGTAAATGTTTGAGCTCCACCTAGTAGAACTACAACATCACCTTTTTCTAGAATTTCTTTTTCTTTTAATTTTTGGATTCCTTTTTCAACTGTTTCTTCAATTGTTTCTTCTCCTTCAACATATACAGGAGTTACATTCCAAACTACTGCTAATTGATGGAATGTTCTTCTGTTGTCTGTTACAGCTAAGATTGGGCATCCAGCTCCTAAACCTGCTAATGTTCTTGCAGAATCACCTGTATGTGTATATACAACGATTGCATCTGCATTGAAGTTTTTAGCTGTTACACATGATGAATAAGCGATTTTTGCTCCATCATCTGATAAATCTAAATATTCATTATTGTCAAATCTCTTCCAATAATGGATTTCTGGTTCAACTCTATTAGCAATTTTAACCATTGTTTTAACACATTCAACTGGATAATCACCTTGTGCACATTCTCCAGAAAGCATGATTGCACTTGTTCTATCATAGATAGCATTTGCAACATCACTTGCTTCTGCTCTTGTTGGTAATGGTTGATGTGTCATTGATTCTAACATTTGTGTAGCTGTAATAGCTGGTTTGAATATTTTATTTGATGTTCTTATAATTCTTTTTTGAACAACTGGTGGTTCTGTAAAGTCTGTTTCTGTAGCCATGTCACCACGTGCTATCATTTGTCCATCAGCTTCGTTAAGAATATCATCTAAGTTTGATAATCCTTCAACATTTTCAATTTTTGTTATTATTTGGATATCTTTTCCACCATTTTCATCTAATACTTTTCTTACTTGTCTTATATCATCTAAATTTCTTGCAAATGAAATTGCAACAAAGTCATAATCATGTTCACAAGCAGCTTTTAAATCAGCTATATCTTTTTCAGCTAATCCTGGTAATCTGATTACTGTTCCAGGTAAGTTCATAGTTTTTCTGCTTCCTAATCCATTTCCATGAACAACTGTTGTAACTATGTCTTTTCCTACAACTTCGTCAACTTTTAATTCTATTGCTCCATCATCAATTAATATTTTTGTACCTGGTTGTACATCTTTATATAATTCTTTGTATGTTACAGAAACTTTTTCTTCATCACCTGTAATGTCTTCATTAACTAGTGTGAATTTTTGTCCATCTTTTAATTGGATTTTTGTATTTTTTCCTGTATATAACATTCCTGTTCTAATTTCAGGACCTTTCATATCTAATAGCAATGCAATTGGTAGGTCTTTTTCTTCTCTTAATTTGATTATTTTTTCTGTTTTTTCTGATTGTTCATCCCAACTTCCATGTGAGTAGTTGATTCTGCAAACATTTAACCCTGCATCAAATAATTCTTCTAATTTGTTTTCACTTGCTGGACCTATTGTTCCTACAATTTTTGTTTTTCTTAATTTTTTCACTTTAAATTCCTCCTTAAATTTTTACAGTTATTGCTATTATATCTTTTTTTGATGATTTTATACAATAGCACCACAAAAACGCCCTATTGGCGTTTGTCATCTAATTATTCTTCTACTTTTTTTGCAACTACTTCTTTTCCATCATAATATCCACAGTTAGAGCATACTCTGTGTGGCATTACTGGTTCATGACAATGTGGGCAAGTAGCAAATTTAGGTTGTTCTACTTTCCATGTAGATCTTTTTAAATGTGTTCTAGCTTTTGACCATCTTCTTTTTGGTTGTGCCATCTTAATCCCTCCTCGCATAAGATATATGTATATATCCATTCATTTTTTACTTATTCATTGATTTTGTCACTTTAAGATTATACAGTCATTTTTGCCATTTGTCAATAATTTTTAAGAATTTTGTGCAACTTTTCTTGAAATATGGCATATATTATAGAATGAATAAACAAAATCTTAAATTGATTGGAGGCTTTTTATGTGTGGAATTGTTGGATTTGTAAATTATAAGCAAAATCTTTTGAACTATAAAAAAATCTTACAAAATATGAATAATTCTCTTTCCAAACGTGGTCCAGATGAGGAAGGATATTATTTAAAAGAACATGTTGGTCTGGCACACAGAAGATTAATTGTTATTGACCCTATTGGTGGTAAACAGCCTATGATAAGTAGTAAAACAGAAAAAAAGCATTCTGAAATAGTCATTACTTATAATGGTCAAATTTACAACACAAATGAATTAAGAAAAACTTTAGAAGAAAACGGATTCACTTTTACAAGTTACTCTGATACAGAAGTTTTACTAAAAAGTTATATTTTTTATGGAAAGGATGTTGTACATCACTTGAATGGTATTTTCTCTTTCGCAATTTGGGATTCAGAAAAAGAAGAACTTTTTATGGCTAGAGACCATTTTGGTGTTAAACCCTTATTTTATACAATGCAAAATAATTCTTTTATTTTCGCATCAGAAATCAAGACTTTGTTTCAATATCCTGGTGTTCAAAAAATTCTTGATTCTCAAGGAGTTTCAGAGTTATTTGGCATAGGCCCTGCACATACTCCTGGCACCACTGTTTTTAATAATATTTTTGAATTAAAACCTGCTCATTTCGCCGTTTTTAACCGTTCCGGTTTTCATTTTGAAAGATACTGGAAATTAAAAAGTGAACCTCACACTGAAAATTTTGAACAAACTTGTGAACATTTAGAGTTTCTTTTAAAAGATGCAATAACTAGACAACTGGTTTCTGATGTTCCTTTATGTACTTTTCTATCAGGTGGATTAGATTCAAGCATTATTACCAAATACGCTTCAGATTATTGTTTTGAGAATAACCTACCACCTCTTGACACCTACTCGATAGACTATGTTGACAATGACAAGAATTTTGTAAAGAGTGATTTTCAACCAAACTCAGATAATTACTACATAAATTTAATGATAAACAAACTTCATACTTTACATCATCCAATAGTAATCGATACTCCAGAACTTGCAGAATATTTAGAAGATGCTATGATTGCCAGAGATATGCCTGGAATGGCCGATATTGATTCATCTTTACTATTATTTTGCAAATATGTTAAACCAACTGCTACTGTTGCTCTTACTGGTGAATGCGCTGATGAAATTTTCGGCGGTTATCCATGGTTTTTCCGCGAAGATGCTCTTCAAAGTGGAACTTTTCCTTGGTCAATTGCAATAGATGAACGTCAAACTCTTTTACATCCAAACATTGCGAAAAAAATCAATTTAAAAGACTATATAAATTACAGATACACCGAAAGTCTTGACCAAGTAGAAATTCTTGATACTGATTCTTTAGAAACTGCTGAAAAAAGAAAAATATCACATCTTACCATGAATTGGTTCATGCAAACTCTTCTTGACCGTTCAGATAGAATGGCCATGTACAATGGCTTTGAACTACGTGTTCCATTCTGTGATTATAGGCTTGCTCAATATGTTTGGAATATTCCTTGGGAAATTAAGGCTCTAAATGGTAGAGAAAAAGGACTTCTCCGTTATGTTTCTCGTAAATTCTTACCACCTGAAATTGTGGATAGAAAAAAGAGTCCTTATCCAAAGACTCATAATCCCACTTATCTTGCCAAAGTAAAATCTATGCTTTCTGACATAATGACAAATCCAAATGCTCCTATTAATTATCTATTAAATAGGGAATATATTTTAAATATTTTAGAAACTGACGGCAAGGCTTTTTCTCGTCCTTGGTTCCGGTCAACTCATGACTGGCCCTCAACTAATGGCTTATTTGTGTCAAGTTAATATGTGGCTTGAGAAGTATAAACCTATTATTAAAATTTAAGAAATATTGCACATCTGAGAACGTAAATAATCGGTGCAATTTTGCACCGAAAAAAAGCGATCTCAAATGTGCATATAATATACCGCAATCCCTACTAAAATAAGTGCATTGCCCAAAAATTTCTTTTTAGTTATTTTCTCACCTAAAAGCCTATTACTTAGTATCATAACAAAAAGATAACCTAAAGACTCAATTATAGGCTCATTTTTATAAGGAACACCCTTTAATCCCAACACTACTAACACAGTTGAAATTACCATCAAAACATAACCTGTTATTACATACACATTCAAATATTCTTTTAAAACTGAATCATAAGTTTTAGAAGCACTTTTTTTCAAAATAATTTGAGATATTGAGCTTACCAAAACCGCTAAAATTAATAATAATACATATTTATTCATCTTCACTATTCACTATAATCGTGCCTACTATCACAATTAATACTCCTATTACATTTTTTATTGTTATTGTATCATTAAAGATTAGAATTGCCCATACAATTGACCAAAGCAATCCCATGGCTTTATTTGCATATGCTATTGAAACATCAAATTTTTTCAATAATTGTTGCCAAACTATTGCATACACCCCTAAAATCACCATTTCTAATCCGTAATATAATATAAATTGAAATGACATAAATTCTTGACCTGATGCAAATTTGGCACAAACAGTTGATAATGTATATATTGCAATAACTATTTGTAGCATAAAAATATCTTTTAATTTTGCTTTCTTTTTTCCTTCATTCTTTACTTCTACTAATTTTGTTTTTTTCTCTACTTCGTTCATTAGGAATTGCTTCTCCTTTTCTAAACCGCTAAAATATAATATCCATATCTTGTTGAACTATCAACAATTTTATGAGAATTTATTTTTTCTATTGGACTCACATAATAAATGTATTCAGGATGCTCTTTTTTTACTTTTTCTAGTTCTTCTATATCTGCTTCTGTAAAAATGAATTTGATAACTGCCTTCTTAGGTTTTACAACTTTTGTAAAGTCTGGTGCATTTCCTAAAGCTACATCTATAACCATTTTTAAGAAGTCATATCCAGTTGAGATTTTTACTAAGTCTGATCCTATGCAATCTCCACCCATTCTAGCCCCAATTTCGATTATTTTTACTTTTCCATCAGGTGTAATTTTGAATTCTGAATGTGATGCTCCATTTGTAATTTGTAAACTATTTAATCCTGCAAAAACTTCTTTTTTTACTTTCTCTAACATTTCTGAATCTAATCCTGCCGGTTGAGTATGTCCTGTTTCTATAAAATGTGGTGCACCTGTTGTTTGCTTTCTAGTTACTGTCAGCAACGTATGTTTTCCTTTATATGAAATACTTTCAGCACTAAACTCATCTCCAGCTATATATTCTTCAATAATCGCATTTTTCTCAAATGAAACCTCAACAGCTGCTTCTATTGCTTCTTTTAATTTTCTGGATTCCGCTTCTTCCCAACTCTCTATTTTATTAATTGATCTACTTCCAGACCTGTCTGTTGGTTTTACTATAATTGGCATTGAAAAATCTCTTATTTTGGATATTTCTTCTTCACCTGTCCCAGCAACTTTTATAAATTTAGGAACTGATACTCCATTTGATAAAAATGCTTTTCTCATTTCATATTTATTTGTAGATAATCTTGTACATTCAAGGCTATTCCCTACAAGTCCTAATTTATCTGCTAAATAGTTTACTGTTAATGTGGCCAAATCTGATGCAACTGAAATAACCGCATCTGGCTTTATTTCTTTACATTTAGTTAGTATTCTATCTCTTTCTACTATACTTATTGGGTAAAAATAGTCTGCAAAAGCTGCACCAACAGCACCTTCTGCCCAAGCAAATACATGTGTTTCATACCCTAGTTCTTTAGCTTTTATTATGAGTGGCATCTGAAAATTATTTGCTCCTATAATAACAATTTTTTTCATTTAGAAACTTCCTTTCTTTCGGTTATTATACTGACTAATTCTTCTCATAGAATTCTTTTATTGCTTTTATTACTTTATCTTGATCTTCTTTTGTTAATCCATAATACATTGGCAATCTTACTAATTTTTCACTTTCCGAAGTTGTGTATTTGTCTTCTCCATTGAATCTTCCAAATCTCTTTCCTGCTGGAGAATCATGTAATGGAATATAATGAAATACTGCTTGAATTCCATTACCCTTTAGATACTTAATTAATGCTGTTCTTTCTTCTAAGCTCTTTGCTTTTATATAAAACATATGTGCATTATGAGTACTATATTCTGGGACATATTGTAATGTTATTTTTTCTTCATCTTCTAGTTCTTGCAAGTTTTCTTTATAATAATTCCATGCAGATAATCTTGCATTATTGATTTCTTCTGCTTTTTCAAGTTGAGGATATAAATATGCACAATTTAATTCACTTGGTAAATATGATGAACCATAATCTACCCATGTATATTTATCAATTTCCCCTCTAAAGAATTTATTTCTATTTGTTCCCTTTTCTCTTATTATTTCAGCTCTTTCAATTAATGATGGATCATTTATTACAATAGCTCCACCTTCGCCCATGCTGTAATTCTTAGTTTCATGGAAACTATAGCATCCAAGGTCTGCAATTGTTCCTAAATATTTTCCTTTGTATTTAGCCATAAATCCTTGAGCCGCATCTTCTACAACTTTCAAGTTGTGTTTCTTAGCGATTTTCATAATTTTATCCATATCTGGTGAAATTCCTGCATAATGAACTACTGCAATCGCTTTAGTTTTAGGTGTTATTGCTTCCTCTATCTTATTTTCATCAATATTCATTGTTTTAGAATTTATATCTACAAAAACCACTTTAGCACCAACCATAATAAATGCATCTGCTGTTGATACAAATGTATAAGATGGCATTATTACTTCATCTCCTGGCTGTAAATTTAATAAAATTGCAGCCATTTCAAGTGCATCCGTACAAGATGTTGTTAATAAAACTTTTGTAGCATTAAATTTGTCTTCCATCCATTTACTACATTTTTTAGTAAACTCTCCATCGCCACAAATTTTTCTACTTTTAATTGCTTCTTCTATGCAATCTAAAGAACCTTCTATATAAATTGGTATATTAAATCCTATCATCTTTATCCTCTTCTTTCTATTTTATTCTATAAGCTGGTATCACATATGCAAATATTGCTTTAAATGATATTACAATAATTAGTAGCATTAATACTACTATTATAGCCTTTCGTATTTTTTCTGATTTTATAAATTTTTCTAACACTGCTTGTATTCCATTAACAAGGAAATATGTAAATGGTATTATAATTCCCATTATATATCTGCCCTGTGGCTGAAAATCGCTTGTATATGAATATATTATACTTAAAATTATTGGTATAATAATTGCTATCACAAAAGTGTAATTTAAAAGATATTTATTCTTTTCTTCTTTTTTATAAATAAATAGTTCCTTAAATTTCAATAAACATCCAATTCCGCCTATCATCCAAATACAAAAATATGCATAATATATTTTATTTGACATCAATATATTTTGATATCCAAACATTCCTACAAAACTTCTTGTTGTTATATGAATCCATGCATCATCATCTAACATATGCCAAAGACTTTCATTACTGTTCTCTGGTGTTTTTCTTGCAGATGGCTTATATTGTTCCATGGCATATTTATTTCCATATTCATTTTGCGTTTTTGTTCCCAATATATCTCCATCATAAAGTATTGCATTTCTTACAAACCACCAGCCTGCAACTACAAAAGCAACACTTGCAACTATTAAAGCTTTTTTAGCTATCTCTTTTGCATCCATCTTGTTTAAGATAGCTGAACTTAGGCAAATTAATGCACTACATAAAATATATCCATATGCGTTGTAATATGTTAAGGCACAAAAACCAACTGCTCCACCTAGTAATATACAATGTTTTGTTTTCCAATTGCTTTCTAATCCTAATATCCATAAATAAATTATAATAGATATTGCCAAAATCGCAGTTGAATCATTATTTATATATGAAGCCAAAAATGCTGTTATTGGTTGAAATGCAATAAAAACTATAAATAAATATTTATAAATTTCTTTATCTTTAAAAAGTTTATTCGAAATCTTTATTACAAAGTATATTGTCAATGTCATACTTATTGTACTTACAAGTCTTGCAGCCACTACTAATGCAAAGTGATTTGTAGTAAAAAGTAATGCTATTTTTACAAAAACAGCACAAATCATATATGTAAGAATCGGCTGAAATGCATACGAAATTCCCCAAATAGAATCTCGTATACTTTCATCTCTTCCGTCAGGTATTGAATTATGTTCTGCAATATATTTGCAAATATCCCATTTCATTTTTTCATCTGGGCATGAATTATATGGTTGTGATACAGTCCATATCAAATAATAACAAAATAGTCCTATTAAGAAAATAGTCATTATAATTTTCTTATGTTTTTTACATATCTCTAAAATTTTATCCATTGTCAGTTTTTTCTCCCTTTTCCACTTTTTCTATAATATATGGAGGCCTATTTCTCGCTGCATCAAAAGTTCTCCACAAATATTCTCCTAACACTCCTATTGATAACATTATAATTCCAAATCCGACTAACATGATTATAATAATTGATGCATATCCTTCAACATCAATTATTCCTGTCATTTTTTTATAAATTATAATGACTAACCAAATTAATGCTATAAAGAAACTTAAAATTCCTGCTGTAGTTATCATTTTTATAGGGAAATATGAAAAACTTAATAGCGAATCATATACTAATTTGATTTTTTTAGATAGTGTCCATCTTGATTTTCCTATTTCTCTTTTCTTTCTAACATAAGGAACCGTTGAAGTTTCAAATCCAGCCCACAAAATTTGACTCATTAGTGATGTATTACATTCTTGCATTTTTACTAAGAAATTTATAACCTGTCTATCTATTAAAAATGAATCAAACCCTCCTTTTGGCATATTGTGTAATGCTAATTTTCTCATCAGAAATGCATATAGATTTGAAAAGGCTTTTTGCGTAATTGGTTCTTCTCTATCTGCTCTTACAGCCAAAACCACTTTACTTCCCTCATCATATTTTTTCATCATATCTAATATCATTTCTGATGGTTCTTGTAAATCAGCTGCTTTCCTTACAGCACAGTCTCCAGTGCATTGAGACAATCCGGCCAAAATCGCAGCATGTTCTCCAAAATTTCTTGATAATCTTATTGTTTTTATATTTGAATCAATTTTTGCTAGTTCTTGCATTACTTTATAAGAATTATCTTTTGACCCATCATCAACCATTATTAGTTCATATTGTATTCCTTCCGGTAATTTCGTAAGAACTTTTTCCTTTAAGTCTGCATATAATGGCAAAAGATTATCCTGATTATAATATACAGGTACTATTATTGAAATTTTTTTCATTTTTTATTTCGTTTTCCTCCTTTTTATTTCGAACTTATTCTACCACAATGTCACAATTAGGTCAAATACATTTTATTTATGAAACAAAACGTTTCATAAATTTCCCTGTATAACTTTTCTCATTCTTACAGATTTGTTCTGGTGTTCCAACAGCAATAACCTCTCCACCAGCATCTCCGCCTTCTGGTCCCAAATCTATAATGTGATCTGCTGTTTTTATTAAGTCTAAATTGTGTTCAATTACTATGATTGTATTCCCTGTATCCACAAGTCTTTGTAAAATATCTACTAATCTGTGTACATCTGCAATATGCAAACCAGTTGTAGGCTCGTCCAAAATATATAAAGTCTTGCCTGTAGCTCGTTTTGACAATTCTGTTGCAAGTTTTACTCGCTGTGCTTCTCCTCCTGATAATGTTGTTGATGGTTGTCCTAACTTGATATATCCAAGTCCTACATCATATAATGTTTGTATTTTATTTTTTATTTTTGGGATATTTTCAAAAAACTCTAATGCTTCTTCAACAGTCATGTCTAAAACGTCTGCAATATTTTTTCCTTTATATTTTACTTCTAGGGTCTCTCTATTATATCTTTTTCCTTTACATACTTCACATGGCACATATACATCAGGCAAGAAATGCATTTCAATTTTATGAACACCGTCTCCATTACAACTTTCACATCTTCCTCCTGATACATTAAAGCTGAATCTACCCTTTTCATATCCTCTCATTTTTGCTTCATTTGTTCCTGCAAATATGTCTCTTATTAAATCAAATGCACCTGTGTATGTAGCAGGGTTTGAACGTGGTGTTCTTCCAATTGGAGATTGGTCAATATTAATTATTTTGTCTATATTGTCAAGTCCTTTTATTTGTTTACATTTTCCAGGTTTTTCACTTGCACCATTTAATTGTTGAGCTATATTTTTGTATAGAACTTCATTTACTAGTGTACTTTTTCCAGAACCTGATACTCCTGTAACACAAGTAAATACACCTAATGGGAATTTTACACTGATATTTTTCAAGTTGTTTTCTGTTGCACCAACAACCTCGATACATTTTTTATTTCCTTTTCTTCTTTTTGATGGTACATGTATTTGCTTTCTGCCACTTAAATAATCACCAGTTATTGAACCATTTACTTGTTTGATTTCTTCTGCGGTTCCTTGTGCCATAACATTTCCACCATGTACACCTGCCCCTGGACCAATATCTATAATTTGGTCTGCCGCATACATTGTATCTTCGTCATGTTCAACAACTATTAAAGTATTTCCTAAATCTCTTAATTTTTTCAAAGTTGCAATTAACTTGTCATTGTCTCTTTGATGAAGTCCAATACTTGGCTCGTCCAATATATATAAAACTCCTGTTAGTCCTGAACCAATTTGAGTTGCTAAACGAATACGTTGTGCTTCCCCTCCTGATAATGTTCCTGCACTTCTTGATAATGTTAGATATTCTAGTCCAACATCAATTAAAAATTGAAGTCTTGAATCTACTTCTTTTAAAATCATCTCTGCAATGATTTTTTGAGAATCTGTTAATTCAAGATTTCTCAAGAATTCTTGAATATTTCTAATTGACATATCTGTCAACTCATTTATATTTTTTCCTCCGACTTTAATACATAAAATTTCTTTTTTTAGTCTTGCACCATTACATTCATCACAATGCATATTGCTCATATACATTTCGTAAAAATCTCTCATTCCTTGAGATTTTGTCTCATTATGACGTCTTTCAAGTGTTGGAATTACTCCTTCAAATGGAGCAGTAAATTTTCTTGTGCCTGCATATGATGAATATTCAAAATCAATTTCTTCATCACCTGTTCCATAAAGAATTTTGTCTAGGAAGTCTTTAGGCAAGTCTTTTATTTTTTTGTTTTTTATTTCAACCCCATAATGTTTTCCAATACTTTCAAAATACATTTTGGCCATTGTATCGCCTTTTTTCATTGTACTTGACCCAAATGCTTTTACACCATCATATAAAGTTTTGTTCTTATCTGGAATTATTAAATCTTCATCCATTTTCATTAAATATCCTATACCTGAGCATTTTGGACAAGCTCCATACGGATTATTAAATGAAAACATTCTTGGTGTTAGTTCTGGAAAACTGAATCCACAATCTGGACATGCATAATTACAACTGTATAGAATTGTCTTGTCTCCTACAACATCAATTAAAACTAAATTATCTGCATGTTTTAGTGCTACTTCTATTGATTCTGTAAGTCTTGCTGTTATTTCTGGTTTTATTACTAATCTATCTACTACTATTTCTATTTCATGCTTCTTTTTTTTGTCTAATTTTACATCTTCCATTTCTGTTAAGTCATAGATTTCTCCATCTACTCTTACTCTTGCAAATCCGTCTTTTTGTAAGTCTTCAAATAGTTTTGTATATTCACCTTTTCTGCTACGCACAACTGGTGCCAATATTTGAATTCTTGTATCTTCTTTTAATTTCATTATGTTGTCTACAATTTGGTCTATTGATTGCTTTTCAATTTTTTTACCACAATTTGGACAATATGGCACACCTATTCTTGCATATAGTAGACGTATATAATCATAGATTTCTGTAACTGTTCCTACTGTTGAACGTGGATTTTTTGATGTGGTTTTTTGATCTATTGAAATTGCTGGTGATAACCCTTCAATTGATTCTACATCTGGCTTTTCCATTAAACCTAAGAATTGCCTTGCATATGATGATAAACTTTCTACATATCTTCTTTGTCCTTCTGCATATAATGTATCAAATGCCAATGATGATTTTCCAGAGCCTGAAAGTCCTGTTATTACTACTAATTTGTCTCTTGGTATTTCTAAATTTATGTTTTTTAAATTGTGCTCTTTTGCTCCTTTTATGATTATTTTGTCATTCATTTTGTCTACTTCCTTTCTTTGATTTTTGCCCTATTTTATAATAGCCAATCTGCATCAGTGTGCAAATTGGCTTTTGTATCTTTTATTTGTTAATAAAGTGCTGTACGGAAACCTATATTTATACTGTAATTAGTTGTATAATAGTAATATCTGTAACTTGCAGAATTATTATTAATGCGGTCATTATAAGCTCCTCCACGTAGACTACAAGGATTAGTTTCATTAGATGTATATTCCAGTGTCCATTCCCATACGTTTCCTGCCAAATCATATATTCCATATTTACTAAATGTATCACTTGCTCCTGTTGATAACAATATATCTCCATTCACCTTTTTCTCTCCATATGGACCTATTACCCAATCTTGTCCAGTAATTGCATATTTTGAATCTGCATTTGTTGAACTCCATAAGTTGTTTGAATAATTGCCCCATGTCTTACTGTCATTTTTTAATAAGGATTGTTTTACACCTTTATTTTCCAAGTGCTTTAAAACTAAATCCCATTGTACACCAAACATTAAGCTTGTATTATAGCTTCCTGATTCCATCATATTTGCTAATTTTTGCGCTTGGCTACAAGTTACATAATTGTATGGATATGCATTTTGCTTTATTATTGGTAATTCATTTGGAGTAATTGTTGCTGAACCAGATGTTCTTGGTTTTGCTTCTATTCCTGTTTCATATCCAGTTTCGTATTTTCCAATATAAAATCCACCATTTTTGTATACACTCTTTAACATTTTCTTCTTTAATTCTATATATTTCTCTCGAGTTAATCCTGTTGCTTCGTCTGAATAATATTCATCTTTATACGTTGTTCCATTTCTATATGCACTCGTATATGTGTGTAAATCATTTTCTATTTTAGTATATTCCTCATCTGTAAAATCTCTAATTTTTAAACCTGCGGTTGAATAAACTTCTTCTGTTTTTGGAACTTCTATCCAAACATATTGATTTCCACTACTATCTTGAATTGTTAATCCATTTTCTAATGTTGTTCCTTCAACTTGAGAAAATCCTGTTGGCAAGTACGTTCCAGCTGTTGTTACTGTTCCTCCTTTTATTTCTTCATTTGCCTGATATGAATCAATACTCAATGTAACACTCATAGCTGATGTAACTTTAGGATTGTCCATAAAATATTTTCCTACTGTATATCCCCATTTTGAATCTAATTCATCATTGTCGCCTGCCCAGTTAGCCGTTACTTTCAAATATGCTTTATTCTTTGCAGCTACTTGTGCAGAATGCTCAATTTCTAATGTAAATGGAAATTTTGCTGCATCATTTATAATTTTTCCTTTTGAAATAACTTCTCCTGTGTCTTTTTCTTCCAAAACCGGTTCTTCAATTTCTATGTAATTTCCTGTTGTTGGCTGCTTTCCTTCTGGTACCAATTCATATGAAACTCCGGCAATTGATATTGCTTGAATATTATAATTCAAATCAACAAGTGCCTCACCATTGTTCAAAATATCAACAGTTACAGTTTGTTCTGGCATATGTGGATATAATGTTGGAAATTCTATACCTATTGGATTTTCCTTTTTTTCCTCACCAATAAAATATTCCATATCCCATGCTGCCACATGCATATTCAATTGTGAATTTAAAACCTTAGAATATGCAAACCACGCAAATGTAGTCATTATAAGAGTAAATATGAACAATATATATTTCTTTGCTTTTTTCTTGCCTTTGGATTTTCTATGCTGACGCAATATATTCTTCATGCTATATTTTTTCTCCCTTCTTTAGTACTTTTTTCTTTTGTAATCCTTTTTCACAATTATATTTTACACTATTTTATATTTTAACGCAATAATAATTTAAAAAATTTGCATTTTGTTAAATTTTGTAGTATAATTATGTTATCTATAATAATTTAACTTTATTAGGAGGATAAAAATATGGCAGAAAAAGTAAACAACTCGACAGTAATCTTCTCTGAAGAAGGAACACTGGTAGTAACTCATGAGAGTCTCTCTCGGTGCTTTGTTGTAACGCACATTGAATCTGGGAAAGCTGTAAAAATTTCAGAAGATAAGCTGATGGGGACTGTTTATAAGTATCCCATCGACTTCATTGGTTCATTTCAGAAACCATTTGCAGATATGAACATATCTGTTGTGGTTATCACAAAAAAAGCTGAAAAAGCTTTTTGGAACATGCTGGAGTTCAACAGAATCGATTCCTAAGTTCAACATCGTAGCTGTTCCATACATCTACTAAACTAGTATGGTGTGTCATTATTTTTTATCAATACCAGGAGGCTTACATAGCTCCTGGTATATTTTTTTGCACACGTGACACACGTGAGATCGCTTTTTTTCCGTGCAAAACTGCACCGATTATCTCGCTTTTTTTCCGTGCAACTATAAAATCAGCTTCAATATAATTAAAAATATTGCACCAGGAACACCTAAAATCCCAACCCATAATGATGTAAAGAAATTCAGTCCTATATGAAATCCCCATATACCGCCTATCCAATTGATTATAATTATACATACCCCACCTAAAATTGAATTAAATACAAGCTTTAAAATTTTTCTAATTGGAATTATAAAAATTCTCCCTATAATAAATAGCATACAAATACAAGATATAATTACAAGAATATTTATGTTCATATTATCACCTCAAAAAAATAGTAGTAATTATTACTACTATCCTTATGTTGTTTTATACGTAATTATTCTTTAACCAGCTATATTCTTTTTATCAAATATTCGTGATTTTAATTCCGCTTCTCTATCAACTTTTATTTTCTTACTTTTAGCAATTTTTATTAAATAATCAAGTCTTGATTGATGAGCCTTTATCTGATAAACATAGTAATCAATCAGCTCATCTTCTGCAAACTCAAAATTGCATCTTGCTACTTCTAGTATTCTTTTAGTTTCACTGATAATTCTCATTAGTTCTTCTTCTAATTCTTTATCAGTCTTGCTTTTTAGCATTTTATTAATTAAATATTCTTCTTGCATTTTCTCCCTCTCTCATTTCACTTTATACTATTATATGCATTGTTTTCTATATTTATCCACTGCACGAAAAAAAAGCGATCTCACGTGTGCATTGCACGGAAAAAAAGCGAGATAATCGGTGCAGTTTTGCACGGAAAAAAAGCGATCTCACGTGTGCAATAATATCCCTATTGATTGTATAATGAATAAATTCATCATATTTGACATAAGCAAATTATTTGTTGCCTCGACAACCCCATGCATATTATTGTTGCTGATAGTTTTATGATGTTTTTGCGCTTCGAAGAATGTAATTAATTCTGGTATGCTTGTTACAAAACCTAGAATAATTCCAATAACTATTTCTGGTATATTGAAAACTACACAAAGTGTGTCTAAGGTGTTCCCTAGCCATTCACCTATAAAAAATAATAATACTCCTGTTGCGATTAATAACACTACGTCTCTTATTAATTTTATTTTAGTTGATTTTTTTGAGATTTCTGTCTTTTTTTCTAGTTGCTCTGATTCATCATCTTCTTTTGGCAAATACAACTGGTGCACATCATTGTTTACTTTCTTAAAGCCTAGATATAAAATAAACAAAATTGGTACCATTACAATGCTTAACTCACTTTTCATAAAGCTAAAAAGTAACGGTAATAATATTGTTATTAAAACCAAATATATATCAACTTTTATTGCTTTATTTTGTAACGATTTATGGTTTTTATTTAAGATAATTGCACCAACATATTGAATTAAATTTATTACATTTGAACTTAAAACATTATAAATGCCCGCACTTATTAACCCATTAATACTGGCAGCACTTATTGTTAATAGTTCTGGTACAGATGTTGCAATCCCCGCGATATCGCCAACTGTTTTTGGCTTTAATTTTAGGTTTTCTGCCAAACTTCTTAAAGTTCTTACTAATATTTCCTTAGATATAACTACAATCAATCCTGCATAAAATAAAAATTGGATAATTTCCCATAATAAATTCATTTTTATCTTCCTTTCTCTTTAGCTTATTATTTACAAATTATTTAATTTTTATTGATATTTCCGGACTTTTGTTATATAATATCAACATTAATGTAAGAAAGGGATTGAGAAAAATGATAGATATTAAGTTGATTAGAGAAAACCCAGATTTGGTAAAAGATAATATTAAGAAAAAATTTCAAGACCAAAAATTAGTTTTAGTTGATGAAGTTTTAGAATTAGATAAAAAAAATAGAGAAGCAAAATTGAATGGAGATAATTTAAGAGCTGATAGAAAAAAAACAAGTGAACAAGTCGGACAACTTATGAAAGCTGGTCAAAAAGAAGATGCTGAAAAATTAAGACAAGAAGTTCAAAAAATAAATGCAGCTCTTGAAGAAAATGAAGCTCTTGAAGAAAAATATTCTGAAGAAATAAAAGAAAGAATGATGAAAATTCCTAATATAATGGATGCAAGTGTTCCTATTGGAAAAGATGATAGTGAAAATGTAGAAGTTCAAAAATTTGGCGAACCAACAGTCCCAAATTATGAAATTCCACATCATGCAGATATTATAAATACTTTCAATGGTTTAGATAAAGAAAGTGCTGGAAGAACTAGTGGTATGGGATTCTATTATTTAATTGGCGATATTGCAAGATTACATGAAGCAATGCTTGCATATGCTAGAGATTACATGATTGATAATGGTTTCACCTACTGTATTCCACCATTTATGATTCGTTCTGATGTTGTTACAGGTGTAATGAGTTTTGAAGAAATGGATGCTATGATGTATAAGATTGAAGGTGAAGACCTATATTTAATTGGTACTTCTGAACATTCTATGATTGGAAAATTTAAAGGTCAAATTATTAAAAAATCTGATTTGCCAATAATGATGACATCATATTCTCCTTGCTTTAGAAAAGAAATTGGTTCACATGGTCTTGAAGAAAGGGGATTATATCGTGTTCATCAATTTGAAAAACAAGAAATGATTGTTCTTTGTGAACCAGAAGATTCTATGAACTGGTATAATAAAATGTGGAAACTAAGTGTTGATCTATTTAGAAGTTTCAATGTTCCTGTTAGACAATTAGACTGTTGCTCAGGAGATTTGGCTGATTTAAAAGTTAAATCATGTGATATTGAAGCTTGGAGTCCTCGTCAACAAAAATATTTTGAAGTTTGTAGTTGTTCTACTTTAGGTGATGCTCAAGCTAGACGTTTAGGCATTCGTGCAAAAGGAGAAAAAGGAAATTACTATGTTCATACATTAAATAATACAGTTGTTGCCACTCCTAGAGGATTAATTGCAGTTATCGAAAACAATTATAATGAAGATGGAACTATTACTGTTCCAGAAATTTTAAGACCATATATGGGTGGAAAAGCTAAATTAGTACCTGTAAAAAAATAAAGAAACATTTAGAACCAGTTCTTATCGGTGCAAAATTTTAAAATGCATAGCAAAGAACTGGTTTCATTGGTGTAAGAAAGGAATTTATATATTATGATAGTTAAAAATCCGAAATTTGAAATCTCTGCTGTTAGAGAAAATCAATATCCTAAAAACGGATTACCAGAAGTAGTTCTAGTTGGAAAGTCAAATGTTGGAAAATCTAGTTTTATTAATACTATGATTAATAGAAAGAAACTTGCTCGTACAAGTAGCGAACCTGGTAAAACTCGCCAACTGAATTTTTATAATATTGACGATTTGTTTTATTTTGTTGACTTACCTGGTTATGGTTATAGCAAAATGTCAAAACAAGAACAAATTAAAGTTGGAGAATTCATTGAACATTATTTAAAAACTCGCAAGGAAATCTGTCTTATTATATTTTTAGTTGATATTAGGCATGACCCTACTTCTAATGATTTTTTAATGTATGATTATGTTATAAGAAGTGGTCTTCCTTGTATGATTTTGACCAATAAAGCTGATAAGATTGCCAAAACTAAAGTTGATAATGCTACCCAAAACATCCAAAAGCAACTTAACCCTATTGGTGATATTACAACTCTTCCATTTTCTTCTGAGAGAAAAGTTTATAGTGATGAAGTTTGGAAAGTAATTGAATCTTATTTAAAAGAGCAAACTCTATGAGTCTGCTCTTTTCTCTATTTTTGTTATTGCTTTTAATGCTTTAGGTCTTTCTAGAACTACAATATGTCCACACCCTTGGCATTTTAGTTTAAAATCAACACCAACTCTGGTTATTTCCCATAGTTTACTTCCACATGGATGTGGTTTTTTAGTTCTAACTATATCTCCAATGTTGTAATCCATATTGAATTCCTCCTTTTCATTTAAGTAACTTTATACACCTTTGCTTATCTGCAATTAAATTCTATTATTTTAAATTTGTTTTAGCCACTTCGAAACGTTTGGCAATTCTGTCTTTTCCAAGAACTTGCATTATTTCATACATATCAGGTGTATTAGTTCTTGAAGTTAAAGCAACTCTTAAAACTGTACTTACATCACCAACATGAGCTTTATACATTCCTGGATTTGCTTTGAATTCTTTTACTTCTTTAGCATATCCCATTTTTCCTGCAACTTCTTTTATTTTGTCAAACCATGTTTGTTTATCATCATTTTCATCATAGTATTTTTCAATATATAAATCTAATATTTTAGAAATATCTTCTTTATTTGAAATTGCTGGTTGATATGGATATTCTTGAGTATTTTTGTAAAATTCAGAATCATACATATATGAAATATTTTCTTTAACATCAGACCATTTTGCAATATCTTTTCTTGGCTTTTTATTTCCTCTTTCAATTCCAAATATTTTTAAAGCATATTCCTTATCTTTTAATAAGTCTGCAAGTTCATTATCATATTCTTCTGCCCACTTTAATGATTTTTCATACACATCTTCTGCAGTCATTTTAGAAATTACTGTTTTTCCAATATCTAATAATTTTATCATATCAAATAAGGCACCACTTACACTCATCTTATTTAATTGAAAATCAAATTCTTCAATTTTTTTATCTGAATTTGCTCTTCTCCAATTTTCGAATGTAGAATTCGCAATATTTAATAAATATTCTTTTACTGCATCTGTTGGAATTCCTTGTTCTTTATAATATGAAACTGCTGCTTCTGGGTCTTTTCTTTTACTTAGTTTACGTTTTCCACCATTGTCATTTTTCATGATTGGTGATATATGTGCGTATTTTGGTGCTTTAAATCCCAATTCATGGAATAATTGCAAATGTAATGGTACTGATGATAACCATTCATCGCTTCTAATTACATGTGTTGTATGCATTAAATGATCATCAACTGCATGTGCAAAGTGATATGTTGGAAGACCATCTGATTTTATTATAATTATGTCTTGGTCATTTTCTGGAAAATCAACATTTCCTTTTATAACATCTTTATGTTTGATTTTTCTATCTTCTCTACCTGGTGATTTGAATCTAATTATATATGGTTCTCCTGCCTTAACTTTTTCAGCCATTTCTTCAACAGAAAGCTTTCTACATTTTGCCCAAACACCATAATATCCTGTTCTTAGTTTTGCAGCTTCTTGTTTATTTCTTATTTCCTCTAAATCATCTGGTGTACAGAAACATGGATATGCTTTTCCTTGTTCTAGCAAGTATTTTGCATATGCTTGGTATATCTCTTTTCTAAGACTTTGCTTATATGGTCCATAATTTCCGATTTCTTCTGTGTCTGAAATCATTCCTTCGTCTGGTGCCATATCAAAATCTTTTAAAGAATTTACTATCCCTGTTACTCCATTTTCTACTTCTCTTTTTTGGTCTGTATCTTCAACTCTTAAGAAAAATACTCCACCTGTTTTTTCTGCAACAGTTCTTGCAACTAAGGCTTGATATAATCCACCTATATGTACAAATCCTGTTGGACTAGGAGCAAATCTTGTAACAACTGCTCCTTCTGGTAAATTTCTTTCAGGATATTTTTCTTCATAATATGATATTTCTTTCGCATCTGGAAAGATTAAATTTGCTAAATCTTTGTAATCCATTTTCTTCCTCCTTATGGTTCATTTAGTTCTATAATTTTTTCTAAACTTCCATTATAATTGGTATAATCATTGGGTTTCTCTTTGTTTTAATAAACAAATAATCACGTAAGTTTTCTTTAACAGTTGATTTTATAGTTGACCAATCGCGAATTCCTCTTTCTTCACATTTTGCAACTTCGTGTCTTACTACACTTTTTACATCATCCATTAAATTTTCTGATTCTCTAACATATACGAATCCTCTAGAAATTACATCTGGTCCTGCAACAACTTCTCCTGTTTGAGAATCCATTGTTAATACAATAACTATAAGTCCATCTTGTGCGAGATGTTGTCTATCTCTTAAAACTATATTTCCAACATCACCAACTCCAAGTCCATCTACTAATACTCTTCCACTTGGAACAGAACCATTAAATCTTGCTTCTTCTGAATCTATCTCTAGTACTCTACCATTTGTTAACATGAAAATATTATCTTTATCTATTCCCATTAGTTCTGCTGTTTCTTGGTGTGCTCTTAACTGTCTATATTCACCATGAACTGGTATAAAGTATTTTGGCTTTGCTAGTGCTAAAATCAATTTTTGTTCTTCTTGGCAAGCATGTCCTGAAACATGAACATCAGCTAAAGCACTATATACAACTTCCGCACCTAATTGCATTAAATCGTCAATTACTTTTGATACATATTTTTCATTTCCTGGTATTGGAGTTGCAGATATGATAATTAAGTCATTTGGTGTTATTTTTACTTTTCTATGATCTCCTGCAGCCATTCTTGTTAAAGCAGACATTGGTTCACCCTGACTTCCTGTTGTTATTATGACAAGCTGGTCATCTGTATAGCTTCCAATCATATCTATATCTATAAATAAGTTATCTGGACATTCAATGTATCCAAGTTCAATAGCTGTTGAAATCATATTTATCATACTTCTTCCACATACTGCTATTTTTCTTCCATATTTTACTGCTGAATTTACAATTTGTTGAATTCTGTGTACATTTGATGCAAATGTTGCTACAACAATTCTTTTTGTGCAATTTAAAAATAGTTTTTCAAATACTTCTCCTACAGAGCTTTCTGACATTGTAAATCCTTTTCTTTCAGCATTTGTGCTGTCTGCCATTAATGCTAATATTCCTTGTTGACCTAATTCTGCAATTCTACCAAAATTCATAATTTGTCCATCAATTGGTGTGTAATCTACTTTAAAATCTCCTGTGTGTAAAATTGTACCAGCTGGTGTTGTTATTGCTAGCATTACTGAATCTGGTATACTATGTGAACTTCTTATAAATTCCACTTTGAAATTCTTACCTAATTTTATTATGTCTCCTTGATTTACTGTATGCATATCTGTGCTTCTTAATAATTTATGTTCTTCTAATTTATTATTAATTAGCCCTACTGTTAATCTTGTTGCATAAATTGGCACATTTATTTGTTTTAAGAAATATGGTATTCCTCCTATATGATCTTCATGTCCATGTGTTATAACCATTCCTTTTATTTTCTCTTGATTTTTTATTAAATATGTTATATCTGGAATTACTAAATCAATTCCCAACATATCATCTTCTGGGAATGATATACCACAATCTACAACAATTATTTCATCTTCATATTCAAATACTGTTATATTTTTTCCTATCTCATGTAATCCTCCTAATGGGATTATCTTTAATTTTGATTTTTGAAATATAGAATCATTTGAAGTTTTTCTTGTTCTTCCTCTTGTTACTCTCTTTCTTTCTACTTTTTCTTCATTGATTTCTTTTTTGTTTTCTACACTCTCTGCTTCATTTTTTCGGTTATAATTTCTTCTTGTGTTAGCTTTTCTTGTTGTATTTTTTCCCTTCTCTGCTTGAACTTTTGAATTAGTTCTTCTTTTTTTTATTGTTTCTACTTTTTCTACGTTTGCTCCTGTATTTTCTTTTGGAGCATTGTTTTCATCTGTCATAATCTAAACTTTCTCCTCTCTTTAATCTCTATTGAATTTCATTTTACGTACATTAATAGATAAGTAGAACATTGATAATAAGAAAATATTTGATTTTTCCTATTAAAGAATAAAGTATATTATACATGACATTCTTGCCATGTTTATACACTTTTTTCTATTTTATTCCACTCTCTTAAATTATTCTCTTTCTCGCTCTCTTTAATACATTAAAATAAAATCTCATCTTTGCCCTTTGGCAATCTGTTATAGATTATAACAAATTATGATAAACTTGTCAAGCATCCTTTTTTATGTTAATTTTTATTATCTGACTTTTAAGTATTTTTCCATCTTTTCTGCATTCGGATCTCCGATTCTTTTAGAAATTGTAATATCAAATTTGAGTAATATATCCAGTAACTCACTATGATCTCTTTCTCTATCTTTTGTATTTTGCTTCCAAAGTATTTTATTTTCTTCCCAACGCTTTTCGTTTTCTTCCCAGCATTTTTTATTCTCTTCCCAGCGTCTCTCATTTTCTTCCCAGCGCTTTTCGTTTTCTTCCCAACGTCTTAAATTTTCTTGCCAATGCTCATTTTCAATTTGCCTACTTATTTCAATTTCTTTTTTATTTTCTTCAACCTTACTTCTTAACTCAGTAAATGAAGCTGCTGTTTGCAATTGAAAATTATTTAATGTCTGTAATATTTGAATTAATAATTCATTATTGTCATTCATATTCTTTTCCTCCTTGTTATATAGATTCAATCTAAAAAGATTTAATTAATGTATGAAGTAAAACCTCATTTGAATAATAAAAATACTAATGTGTTAAAAGAAATAACACAACAAAAAATCTGACCTAATTATACAATTTATAATATTATTTGTCAACAACTTTTCATCGACAATTTTCGATTATTTTAGACAAAATTGCACGGAAAAAAAGCGATCTCACGTGTGCAATGCACAGAAAAAAAGCGATCTCACGTGTGCAAAAAAAGATGGAAACCATTTAAAGTTTCCATCTATATATATGTCGTTAATAAATTTATTATTTTGTACCTGGTTTGCTTAATCCAACATCTATTGTTAGGTTTCCACCAAGTGATGCATAGTTGATACAGTCAACATCTTGACCTTCAAGCCAAATGTACATTCTCATTCTAACATATTTTCCTGGTGCAATTGCAAATTTCTTTGTACCATCTGTATCTGTAACACTTACTAATGGAATAGCTTGTTGCTCATCATCATAGCCTGTTGTTTTACTTACTCCTGTGTTTGGTGTTTGTAAAGTTTTTTGTTTAACTAAACCATTATCAACATAAGCTGTTACTCCTGTTTGTGTATCAGCTACTCTATCAGTTTGCCAATCATATATGTCTGCTATTTCTTTTCCAACTGAACTTGATGTTAATGCATATGTAGGTATTGCTGTGTCTGCTGCGAAACGGCTATCTGCACCAAGACCAGCATCTCGTCTATCAGCAGCTGAAAATCTTACTCTATTGTTGTTTTGTACGATATATGTAACGTGTGCTGCATAAGTAGATATTGTTCCTCCTGTTGTAACTTCTGCACCATCTGCATCTAAGGCTTTACCACTTGCATTTGGTTCCCAGATAGCAACATCTGTGATTTGACGATCAGCTCCTGTTGTAGAGCTTAAAATTTGTGATTGACTTGGTGTATTATTTACGTTAACATTTGCAGCAACACCATCATCATCAAATACAGCAAATGCAACTCTAAATGTGTTTTGTAAACCTGTTGATTCTTTTGTAGTTGTTTTTAATTTGATTTTTGAATTTCCTGTTAATTGTAGTATATCATTTGCACTTGCAGTAGCTGCAGAAGAGTTTTGTAAGAAGAAGTCTATTGCATAAAATCCTGAATCTTTTGCATTTGCTAATTTTTCAATACCACTTAATTTAATACCTTCTGTATTTTTTCCTCTATAGAAGTTAAAATCTGCTAGTCCAATTCCTTCAGAAGTACTTCCTGTTGTTGAAGCTGGTAATAATTCTCCTGGAATTATATTTGTTCTGTTAGCATATGGATGTTCTAATGTCATTTTTTCTTTTCCTGTAGTACCGTCTAATTGTAAATCAGTATTAGTTTGTGCAAAATATTTTTCAATTCCTGCTGCTGACAAATCAATTGAGTTTGCCCAGTTTAAAGCATCTAGTGAAATTTGTAGACCTTCTGCTACATTTACAACTCCATCTAGTCCACTTAATGTTACGTTTTTCTGCGTAGAGAACCACGCATAAGTTGATACAATCAACAATATTGCTGTAAACGCTACCAACAATATCAAAGCATTTAGTTTTTTTCTTGAATTTCTTTGGTTGTTTTCTTTCATTTTTTTTCCTTCCTTTTCTTTTATTTTCTTTATATTTTTAAAATTTTATAAACTATCTTTTGTTTTGTGGAACTTCGTCATTTTGTAAAATATGTTCCTCTGTAAGAGTCATATGCATTTTGATTTCTCCACCAATTAAGTCATCTTTGCATTCTGGGTCATCACCTTCGACCCAAACGACAACAGTCCATTTATCTATATCTCCAACTTTAAAGTTTTCTGATAATTCTAACATCACTGTATCATCATTTTTGAATGGTTGTGTATTTGGTTCTGGTTCACCTGTTTCTTTATTATTTTTTGCATAAATTACTTTATTTCCATTTTTAAAAACCATTACCCTAATAGCTTCATCTACATTTTTAATTACATCATCAATTTTGATTGTAGTCCAATAATTGATTGTGTCTTGTCCCATATTTTCAGCATAAAATGTATAAGCTATGTAATTTTTACCATTATGTGAGCCATCACCTCCATTGTCGATATCTTCTGGTAACCAGTTAACTGATATATCTGTAAAAAAGTCTATATCTTTTGACCTAAGAAATGTTCTTGTATATTTATGTTCTTTGTCTTCATAAATTACTAAACCACTTTCTCGCCCATATTCACTATCAAGTGTTACAGTGAAATTTTCTCCCCTATAAAATATTGATAGTATGATATAAATATTTATCAAAAAAATAACTATTATTGCTAGTGTTACTCTAAAAGCTATACGCCTTGATTTCTTTCTTTTTTCCTTTTTAGCCTTTTCTTCTAACTTTTGACCAGCTATTTTTTCGTCTACTTGCTCATCAATTGTTTTATCTTCGTTTTTTGTTTGTTCATTTGCCATATTACCACCTAGTCCTCCAAAAAATATTTTTTTTCAACAATATCTATTAATATTATACTTAGTACGCTTTTCTTTGTCAATGGCTTTAATATTACATTTATATTACATTTGTGTTACATTTTATATTTGCTGTTTTTGCTGTACTTATCAATTATCTCGTAACATTGAACTGGTTATTCTCACTACTACTTCAATTGCTTTTAAAGGGTCATTTTGCTCGTTTTGATAATAATTATAAGCATCTTTTCCAAACTTTGTATCTAATACATCTTTTGCAAGATTTTCATCTTCTGTTCCATTTCCTTGGTATGTCCAACTAACATTCAATTTCAATGTTGCATTAGCCTCTGGAGTTTTTTCATCATCAACATATTCTCCATCAATTCTAGTTTTATCATATGTATAGCTTACGTTAAATGGGTATGCTGTATCATCTGCAAATACATGGACGGTGTTTCCATCTGTTTTTATTCCACCATTTGCTTTTAATTGACTCAACACTTCTTTTCCAAAAACTTTAACAGATACTAACTCATATTTAATTGATGAACTAGTAGTAGTTAAATTTCTTACATGAACAATGTCCTCTCTATCAGGCATTCCTGGATAAATTTCATCTATTGTGAATGTATACTTTTCATCTAAAATTTCTTTATTATCTACATAATAAGACACATCCCAAGGTGTTACATTACTTTCTAATCCACTCATTGTAACTGGTTCATTCACATTAAACCATGCATAGGTATTTACTATTAATATTACTGAAAATATCATTATTAATCTAATTCTAGACGCGACACTTCGCTTTTTTGCTCGTCTGAATTCACGTAATATATTCATAAATCCTCCATTCTATCTTTAGTCATTTTCGTTTTCTTCTTCATCATCAGTTTCATTTTCGTTACTTTCATCATTCTCATCAGTTTCATAATTATCTTCTTCGTCAATTATCTCAACTTCCTCTTCTTGATAAGAATCTTCCTCTTCCTTAGGTTCCGCTAATTTATGAATTTTTTCTTTTTTAGAATTCTTGAAAGTCAAAAATACATTTAATACTAAAATCGAAACGATGACGAAAACTGAGTATATATTTGTCGCTAATTTATATAAAATAGTTAATAATTTCGACTTATATATTACAATACCATAAATTTGGTCTTGATTAATTTTAGGGTCTTCAACACTTGAACTGCTTAAACCTTTTGCATGAAAAGTTAGTCTTCCATTTTCCTCATTCTCAATTTCAACAACATTATGCATAATAATTTTTCCATTATATTCGCCATATTTTCCTAGGTAAACAATATCCTCACCAACGCTGATATTCTTAGGTTCTGTTTCTTTGCATATAACAACCTCTCCAACTTGATATTCAGGTTCCATACTTCCAGTAATAACTCTAAATATTCTATAGCCTCCGATAGACCTATTACTATCACTAATCTTTTGTAGTATTATTACTGCTGTTAACAAAGCACAAAATATAATAAGAATTTGATATAATAGTTTGATTACTATTTTTATTACTTTTTTTGCTTTACTTTCTTGTCTAATCTGGTCTTCCATAATTTTTTACCTCTTTATACATTGTAATTATCTCTCAACTTTTTAATTTCGTATTTCTTTCTTTTCATCTTTCTATCATTTTTCTTATTGTCATTTAAACTAACTAGTACAAATACAATTATTACAAAAATAAATATATTGATAAACCCTCTTGTATTTTGTATATATCTTACAAACTTCCCTAATTTTGGAATACTAACTAGCACTTTTCCATAAATATCTTGCATACTCACAAAATCTTTATCATATACTTCATTATTATCCCCTTTTGTTATAAATTTCACCTCTTCTTTGTCTTTTGTGATTCCAAATATTCTATGTGATATTATTCTATCATTTTGTCTAAATGTTATAATATCACCCTTTTTAAGTTCTTTAATTTTGCATTTTTGAACAATTACTAAATCATCTTTATAAAATGTAGGTTCCATACTTTCAGAAACAATGTCAAATACATAAAATCCCAAAATATGTGTATGTTCTTCAAATGATAATATTAAATTAATTATAAAAAGTATTATTAAGCTAATAAGTATTATACTCTTAATTATTTTTTTTGTCATCTTTTTATTTTTAATTTT
>OGQU01000621.1_pt1 | contig 39491 bp, 31 predicted proteins | sample 1553341 | NCBI WGS metagenome assembly OGQU01 (sample SAMEA2579920, study PRJEB22360) | human gut metagenome | biome: human gut; feature: human-associated habitat; material: faeces | place: Denmark | collected 2008/2010 | reverse complement strand
GGGTGACGCCGAGCTGACCGTGGCTGCTGCCACCGAGCTGTTGAAGAAGTGCCCGGATTTTGATATCCTGCTCACCGCGGAGGCCAAGGGCATTCCTCTGGCTCATGAGATGAGCCGCCAGAGCGGCAAGCCCTACGTCTGCGCGCGCAAGGGCATCAAGCTCTATATGAAAGACCCGGTGGTCGTGGAAGACAAATCCATCACCACCGAGGGCAAGCAGAAGCTGGTCATTGATCGCAAGGAGCTGGACGAGATGAACGGCAAGCGGGTCCTGGTCGTGGACGACGTCATCTCCACGGGTGGCTCCCTCAAGGCACTGGATGCTCTGGCAGAGCAGACCCAGTGCACCATCGTGGGCCAGGCGGCTGTCCTGGCTGAGGGCAATGCAGCGGAGCGCAAGGATATCATCTACCTTGAGCCGCTGCCTCTGTTCCTCCACTGATCGAATATGCGTCGGCCGCTCTGCGTCTTCTGCGTTGGTACGCTGGGGGTAGAGTTGGTGTGCGCGTTTTTGCCGCAAACGGAGCTTTTGCTGCCGTTTGCGGCATTTTTTGTGCCCGCGCTGCTCTGGTTACTCTTTGGCAAAAACAGCCGGGGCTATGGCGTCTGCCTACTGCTGGGGGCTCTGGCCGGGCTGCTGCTCACGGCTCATACCCGGCAAAAGCTGGACCGTGTCCACACTGCTTACGCTGATCGGGAAGTGACCCTGACCGCCGAGGTGGAAGAGGTGTCGGCCTCCTATTACCCGGGCGTCGTCCATGCGGTGCTGCGGGTGGAGCCGACAGGCGGTGAGAAGACCGCATTCCGGATGGAGTGTGTCTGTATGCCAAAGTGCACGGCCGGGGAGCGGGTGCAGGCCCGCTTTGCGCTGGAAGTACCAGCCCGGACACAGCAGCTTTCTTCCTATGCGGACGGCATTGCCCTGAGCGGGGAATACCTCGCGGGGATGAAGCACCTGGGTCCGAGTGAGAGCTTCCGGGCCAAAACGGCGCGGCTCCAAAGGCTGCTGAGCGCGGCTCTGCGCAAGGGGATGGCACAGGGCCCGGCGGGAGTGCTGGCGGCCATGGTGCTGGGTGACCGTACCCATCTGCCCAAAGACCTCCGCAGTGCCTACCGGGCGGCGGGTCTTTCCCATGTGCTGGTGGTCAGCGGAATGCATGTGTCCATCCTCTGCGGCAGCGTGTTTGCAAAATACCTGCCGGAAAAGAAAAAGCGGGAGCGCGGTTATGCCAGCCGGAGGAGGCAGGCGTTGTTCAGCGCTGCCATGGCCCTGCTGCTGGCCGGGGTCACCGGGCTGACGCCCTCGGTCCTGCGGGCAGCCACGGCGGTATGGGTCAGCGCGCTGGGCGTCTGGGTTTACGGCCCGCCGGATGCCCTCACCTCGCTGGGCGTGGCAGGCGTCTGGATGACGCTGGGCAACAGCTACGCCGTCTGTGACATCGGCTTTGAGCTTTCTTTTGCGGCGGTGCTGGGCACACTGGCCGGGGCGGAACTGGCCCGGAAAAGCCGCCGTTTCCCGCTGCTGCGGAACAGTGTGTGGGAGACGCTCTGCGCTTCAGCCTGCGCCAGCGCGGCCACTTTCCCGGTGCTGGTGCTCCGGGGGTTGAGTGCCAGCTTGTATGCGCTGGTGTCCAGTGTGGCCGTGCTCTGGCTGGTGGAGCCCATTTTACAATTGGGCCTTGTCACGGCTCTGTTTGGCTGCTGGCCCGCGCTGGCCCCGCTGCACCGGGTGTGCTCCCTGTGCGCGGCCACGCTGGCAGGGTGTTTAAACCGCTGGGCCCTCTGGGTATCCGGCTGGCCCGGGGCACAGATCTATTTTGACACTGCCTGCGCTGCCCTCATCTGCCTGCTGCTGTTGGGGCTGGGGTGGCTGGCGTACCACTGGCGTGTCCGGCCGCGGGTGGCACTGCCCTGTCTGGTGCTGACGGCGGCGCTGGCCATCGGTTTGGGGAACGTCCTGAACCGGGAGATCGTCCGGGTGGAGCTGGCCGGGAGCCGGAACGCTCCGGCCGTGGTCATCACGCGGGGAGAGAGCGCCGTGGTGCTCTTCCGGGGCGGCAGCAGTACCCAGCAGGCGGTGGAAACGCTGCTCACCCGGCGGGGCGCGCGGGAAGTGGAAATGCTGGTAGACCTGCGGATGAACCCGCGAACGCCCTGCACGCTGGAAGCCAGAGAGCGGATGGCAGCAGACGAGATGCCCCGCTATACTACCCGCCGTGCCCACAGCAGCCCGGCAGAGCTGGAAGTGCTGCGAGTACAGAATGGCTGCATCGTCCGCATCACGGCGGCGGGGCGGCAGTTTGCTGCCCTGAGCGGGAGTGTCCCGCTGGCAAAGCCTGTCCGGGTTGACTGGCTGCTGGCAAGCCCGGCCCGCCCGGACGCGGTGCAGTACACAGACTGCCTGACACTGAGCAGTGCGTACCGCTGGATGGAGGAAGATGCAGAAACAGAGACCGCCTCCTGCCTGGCGCTCCGCCCCGGCGGCGGGGAGCGGCTTTCGTGAGCGCTTTTCAAAGCGGGCGGAATATGATAAAATAGCACTTGACAAAACAAAAAGGAGGCCAGCCTTTTGGCAACCGAAACAAAACTCCGGCAGCTGGCAGAGCAGGGCTGTGCGGTCTACTATTTTTATTCCAGCGAGCGGTATCTGGTGCGGCGGGCGGTGGCGGCTGCGTCCCAGCTGCTGGCAGCAGGGGAGGACGAAGAGACCACCGTGCTGGACGGAGCGACCCCGGGCATTGAGCAGCTCATCATGGCGGCGGGTACCATCTCGTTTTTTGGCACCCGGCGCGTGGTCGTCCTGCCGGAGATCGACCCAAGCGCTTACAGCGACAAAGACCTGGACGAGCTCTGCGAGACGCTGGGCAGTTTGGAAAACGCCGTGGTGGTGCTGGGCACCGTGTTTGACCTGGAACGCAATAAGCTCAAGCTGGGCAAGCGGGCGCAAAAGCTCATCAACCAGTGCAAAAAGCTGGGCTTTACCGAGGAGCTGGCCAAACCCAAGCCCTATGAGCTGAAAATCATGATGATCGAGCGGGCCAAGGAGCAGGGAACAAACCTGCCCGAGGGCGCGGCCGGTGCTTTGCTGGAGCGCTGCGGCGAGGACCCGTTTCTGCTGGAAAATGAGGTGGACAAGCTCTGCGCCGTTTCCGGCTACAAGACCGTTACCACGGCCATGGTGGCCGAGATGGGCACTGTCAGCCTGGAAGCAGACGTGTTTGAGATGATCCGGATGATCACGGCCAAAAACGCCACGGGTGCCTGCAAAAAGCTGCAAACGCTTCTCCGCCTGCAGCAGGAGCCCATTGCCATTACAGCGGCCATGATCGGCAGCTATGTGGATCTGTACCGGGTCAAGCTGGGGGCGGTCCGGCGGAAAAACTACAGCACGGTCTTCAAGGATTTCGGGTACAGGGGGAGCGATTACCGGCTCAAGCGCTCGGCGGAGACAGCCGCCCACTACACGCTGCCCCAGCTGGAAGCCTGTATGCAGGTGCTGCTGGAGCTGGATAAAAGTTTGAAAAGCCAGCCTGTGGACGACGGGGTGCTGATGGAAACGGCCCTCTGCCGTCTGGCACTGGCGGGGAGCAGCCGATGAACGAAGCAAATTTTGTACACACCAGCCGGGTGCTGATCGTGGAGGGAAAATACGATGCAGCCCGGCTTTCCCATTTGACCGACGCCATGATCCTGCTGACGGACGGGTTTGCGATCTATAAGGACAAAAAGCGCCAGCAGCTGTTCAAGGCGCTGGCGAAGAAGAACGGCCTCATTCTGCTCACCGACTCAGACGCGGCAGGGTTCCGCATCCGCAACTACATCACCAATTTAGTAGGGGCGCGGAATGTGGTGCAGGCTTATGTCCCGGCCATTCACGGCAAGGAGAAGCGGAAACCCCAGCCCGGCAAAGAGGGGCTTCTGGGCGTGGAGGGCGTGGACGACGCCATTGTGGTCAAGATTCTGCGGGAAGCACTGGGCACGGAGGCCGATGCGGCAGCCCCCCGCCCGGAGGGACGGCAGATCACCTATACCGACCTGTACGATTGGGGCCTTTCCGGCACGGCAGGCAGCGCGGAGCGGAAAACAAAGCTTCTCAACGCGCTGGGCCTGCCGCCGCGCCTCTCCAAAAAGGAGCTGGTGGAGGCGCTGAACCGTCTGTACAGTTTTGAACAGTTGAATTCCATGCAAGAAACACTCTTTAAAGATGAAGAATAAGACGATTGAAAAACCCGGTAATCCGGCGGGGATTGTGCTATAATAGTAACATTATGCGCACTGGGTGTACGGAAACACCCGCAGGGCAAAAATCCGGCTGCACAAATCGGTGCGGCGGTGAAAAAAGAGGAGAAAAATCATGGAACGAGAAAAACTCAAATCAAGACTTGGGTTTATCCTGCTTTCCGCGGGCTGTGCCATCGGCATCGGAAACGTATGGAAATTCCCCTACATGGCCGGCCAGGGCGGCGGCGGCGCGTTCGTGCTGTTCTATCTGCTGTTCCTGGTCATCTTGGGCCTGCCCATCATGAGCATGGAGTTTGCAGTGGGCCGCGCCAGCCACAAGAGTCCGGTGCGCGCCTATCAGGCACTGGAAAAGCCGGGCCAGAAATGGCACATCCACGGCTACTTTACCCTCATTGGCTGCTACTTGCTGATGATGTTCTACACCACCGTGGCCGGCTGGATGATGCATTACTTCTACATGACGGCTGCGGGCAAGCTCTCCGGCCTGACCGCGGATGAAGTGGCAAGTGCCTTTACCGAGATGCTGGCAAGCCCCGGCATCATGGCGTTCTGGATGGTCGTGGTGGTCGTGTTCGGCATCTTTGTCTGTGCCCGTGGCCTGCAGAACGGCTTGGAGCGTGTGACCAAAGTCATGATGATCGCTCTGCTGGTCATCATGGTCATCCTGGCCGTCAACAGCCTGTTCATGCCGGGGGCAGCTGAGGGCCTCAAGTTCTATCTGGTGCCGGACTTTGCCCGCATGAAAGAGGTGGGCGTCGTCAACACGCTGGTGGGTGCTATGAACCAGGCGTTCTTCACCCTGAGCCTGGGCGTGGGTGCCATGGCCATCTTTGGCAGCTACATTGGCAAAGAGCGCGCGCTGCTGGGCGAGTCCGTCCGTGTGGTGGTGCTGGATACCTTCGTAGCCATTACGGCCGGCCTCATCATTTTCCCGGCCTGCTTTACTTATGGCGTGGACCAGACCTCCGGCCCCAGCCTCATTTTTATCACCCTGCCCAACATTTTTGCCAACATGGCCATGGGCCGGCTGTGGGGCAGTCTGTTCTTCCTGTTCATGGCGTTTGCCGCTCTCTCCACGGTGCTGGCCGTGTTTGAGAACATCATCTGCTGCGATATGGAGCTGATGCACTGGGACCGCAAAAAGTCCAGCTGGGTCAACCTGTTCCTCATCATTGCCCTCTCATTGCCCTGCGTGCTGGGCTACAACCTCTGGGCCTGGGATGGCTTTGCCATCTTCGGCGGCGCCGTGCTGGATCTGGAAGATTTCCTCGTCAGCAACCTGTTCCTGCCGCTGGGTTCGCTGGTCTACCTGCTGTTCTGCACCTCCCGCTATGGCTGGGGCTGGGAGAACTACAAAAAAGAGGTCAACACCGGCGATGGCCTCAAAGTGCACGACTGGATGCGCGGCTACCTGACCTACGGTTTGCCGGTCATCGTGCTGTTCATCTTTGCATTTGGCCTGTACGATAAATTCCTGGCGTAACCCGGCAGCCGGGGCCGCTGTAAATGACCACTGACCCCTAAGAGGCGGCCCTCCTTCCCGGAGGACTGCCTCTTTTTGCTTCCACAGGAGGAAAATGACCATGTATATTCTGATCTGTGATGACGAGCCCGCGGTGGCCCGGCAGGTGGAACAACTTGCCCGGCAGCACCTGGAACAGCGGGGCATCCCGGTGCAGTGCGCCGTCTGCACCCGGGGCGAGGAGGTGCTGGCCCGGTCAGACCTGGCCCAGTACCAGCTGGCCCTGCTGGACGTGGACCTGGAGACTATGACCGGCATTGCACTGGGGCGGCGGCTCAAGCAGCAGAACCCGGAGCTGGTGCTGGTGTACATTTCAGCCTATCTGGAGTTTGCTCCTGAGGGCTACACGGTCCGTGCGTTCCGGTATCTCCTCAAGCGGGATATGGAGCGGATGCTGCCCAGCTGTCTGGATGCCGTGCTTGCCGAGCACAGCCGGGAGTGCCGGACGCTGCCCATCCGGCAGGGGCGGCGCGAGACAGAGGTACCGCTGGATCAGATCTATTATCTGGAGAGCGACCTGCGCAAGATCAATGTCTATGGTGAGACGCTCCACAAGCCGCTCTGCTCCTACTACGGCAAACTGACGGACCTGCCCGCCTCCCTGCAGGAAGACGGTTTTTTGCGGGTCGGGCGCAGCTTTGTGGTCAACATGCGGTATATCCGGCAGATCAGCAATTATAAAGTGATGCTCCAGAACGGCGTGGAACTGGGCGTCAGCCGGAACGGCTATGCAGCCATCCGGGGCGCTTATCTGGAGTGGAAAGGGCAGTTTGGCGATGAGCTATGAGTTGAAGATGAAGCTGCTGATGCACCTGGTCTGCATCGTGCAGTGGGGCGTGTTTGCCCTCATCCACTGGGAGATGCTGGGCAAAGGCAGGTGGAAACATCCCTTTGCCTGTACGGCGCTGGCGTTGTGCGGGATGCTGGTAATTTCGCTCTGGATCGATTTCGGCTTTTTCAATGCCGCTTCCATTGCGTTCAACGTGCTGTACCTGCTGGTGACATCGGCGTTTTTTGGCGGGACCATCCGCCAGAAGCTGATGTCCTGCATGGCCAACGGCGTGGTCTGCCTGCTGACGGAAAATACAGTCATATATCTCTATACCTATCTAGAAGCGGTTCCGCCTGCGCAGGTGATCCGGCAGCCGCTGGGCGTTCTGCTCATGGCAGCGGCGATGCTCATCGTGGGTGGCATCACGGCTCAGATGGCAAAGCACTGGGGCCAGAAGCAGGCACTGGAACCGCTGCAGCTGGTGGTTGCCATGTTCTTCCCGGGGGTGGTCGTGGTGCTCAACATGCTGCTGATGGTCTCGGGCGGCCGGTTCGATGCCACCCAGTTCAGCGTGCTGTTTACGGTGGGGCTCACGGTGGCGGTGCTGGTGCACCTGCTCTTTGTCCAGATGCTCAACGAGCAGGTGGTGCAGAAAAAGGATTCTCAGTACCGTGCCACATTGGAGCAGGAGCGGGCGGAAGCCCTGATGGAATCCTACACCACCCAGCGCCGCCTGACCCATGAGTTTGCCAACCATCTCGAAGCACTGAGCCTGATGCTCCAGCAGAACGACGTGGCCGGGGCCCGCGGCTACCTGACCTCCATCAGCAAGACCATCCAGATGAACAGTGCCATCCTCAATACCCACAACCCCCTGCTGGATGCTCTGCTCAGCAAAAAGTACGAGGAAGCAGCCCGGAAAGGGGTCATGATGTACTTTGACCTCTCAGACCTGAAAGACATCCCGCTGGATCGGACGCATCTGGTCATCGTGGTGTCCAACCTGCTCAACAATGCCATTGAGGCGGCGGCACAGGCGGCCCCGCCCGAGGTGCATGTCCGGATGAAAAAGACAGAGGGAGAGTTGGTGATCTCGGTGCGCAACCGGGTCAGACAGAATGTGGAGATCCCGGAGGGGCAGCTGCCCCGTTCCACCAAGCGTGAACCCGGCCACGGCATGGGGCTGGCCAATGTCTGTGCGGTGCTGGAGGCGCACAACGCCGAGTACACCCTCAGCTGCCGGGACAACTGGTTCCGCTTTACCTGCGCGTTCCCGACCAACGGAATATGACATCCTGAGATGCAGAATATGACAACTCCCGTGCAATGGCGGCACAATTCTGCTATGATAAAGGCAGTAAAGGCGACCTGAGCGGGAATGGCGCTTTGATTGCGGCCGGATTTTTCCGGGGCGTCTGCTGATGCATAAGGCCCTGCGATGCGTGTGTGCAGGGCCGCTGGCCTTTGCTTTCCGAAAGTCTGACGAGGCTCTTGGCGGCAGTCTGGGGATTGCTGTACATAGAGAACTTGACCGCTGTGTGGCTTGCGGCGGGCGGCACCGTGTGTGGGAACGGGGTGCTGCCCGGCGGGGCTATGTGGTTTTGCAGGTCAAGAGCTTCGCCGGGCTTTTTCTTTTTTACCGTTTTGTCATATTTCACGGTTTGTTTCTTGTTTTTTCACCGGGTGCATGGTAAAATTAAGATATTCTTGAACAAGAAAATTCACAAAACTTTAAATTTTACAGTTAAAATACCCGGAAAGAAAGTGGGCGGAGAGGATGCGAAACAAACGGGCCGGAAAGGCTGTGGCAGCGTTGGCCATGGGAATTGTGGTGGCCGCGGGTCTGGTGGCTGTGGGCGCAAAGGAATCCGGCCCCAGCCTGACGTATCATGAGCTGCTGGTGCTGGCCGGGGATAAGACTCAGGCGGCCTCCGCGGAGCAAGACCTGGAAGCAGCGTCTGGCCTGCCGGAAGCCATCGGGGAAGAAGCGGCCGCTGTCAGCAAGTTAAAAGAAGAGCTGGAAGAGATCGACGCGGAAAACAGCGCTTCCAGTGAGGCCGTGCCGGAAGAGATGCCGGAATCTGAGGCGGCTGCCTCGGAAGAAAGTGCCTCGGCGGAGAGCACCGCCCCGGAGGTTTCCTCGGCCTCGGAAGCCGCCGCGTCCTCCGTGCCATCCAGTGCGGCGGAATCCCATGCCGTGTCCGAAGCCGCCAGTGCCCCGTCCAGTACAGCAGCCAACAGTGCCCCCACTGCAGAGGAACTCTGTGACCAGAAGATTGCGGAGTATATCCGCCAGATCGAGCAGCTGCAGGCCCGCAGTGAAAAGCGGCTTTACAGTATTATGCTGTCGGCCTATAGCGAGTATATGTCTCACCCGGTGGAGGAGCGGAGCCTTGTGACGAAAGTGTCTGCGGTCCTCTCCAAGAGCGGGGAGCTAACGGCCGCCCAGAACCAGTGTGACGCGGAGTTTGCGCAGATCATGGCTGCCATGCGGAAGACCCTGCGAGAAAATGGCCGGGATGAGAGCATTGCGGATGAGGCGGAAAAAACCTATAAGCAGAAGAAAAACGCCCTCATCAAGGAACTGACCAGCCAGGCCTACAGCGGCGGCGACGCCAATCCGGCAAATGGCTGGCCGAGCACGCCGATGGAAACATCGTAGACTGAGATGGAAATAAGAAAAACAGCGCCGCTGCGGCTCTGGGAGAATTTCCTGAGAAATGCAGCGGCGCTGTTTTGCAGATGAAACACTTTCGTGTCCTGAACTTCACGGAAATCGATTTACAAACCTGAAGAGATATATTATAATAAAATCGCTGTGTTTCGATATAACACAACCAAAGGAGGAAAACTTGGTGCTGGTTACTCTGATTGAGAGCGTTTACAATTTTTTGTGGGGAGATCTGCTCACTCTGCCGTTGGGCGGGGTGACGCTCAACCTCTCCCTTATGGTCATCCTGCTGTTTACGGCAGGCGTCTATTTCACACTGCGCACCCGGCTGCTTCCGATGCGGCTGTTCCGGGATATGCTGGATGCTGTCTGCGAGAAAAAGCAGGGGAAGCAGGGCGGCCTTTCATCGCTCCAGACGCTGGTGGTCTCCACCGCTACCCGGGTGGGCATGGGCAACCTCGTTGGCGTGGTGGCGGCGGTTTCCGTGGGCGGTGCAGGGGCCGTGTTCTGGATGTGGGTCACGGCGCTGCTGGGGGCGTCCACTTCCTTTGTGGAGTCCACGCTGGCGCAGAAATATAAGGAGCCTGATCCGCTTTATGGCGGCTGGCGCGGCGGCCCGGCATTTTATCTGCACAAGCTGGCAGAGCGCAAGCGGGGAAAGCTGCTCAAAAAATCTGTTGTGGCATCGTTGTTTGCAGTGTCCGGACTCATCTGCTGGTGCGGCATCAGCCAGGTTATCAGCAACTCGGTGAGCGAGGCGTTTTCCAATGCGTTTTCCATTCCGCCGCTGGTGACGACCCTTGCGCTTACCGCGCTGGCGGCAGTCATCGTCCTGCGGAAAGATGCAACGGTCAAGAGCCTGGATGTGATTGTTCCCATCATGGCGGGCTGCTATTTCCTCATGACGCTCTATGTTGTTTTCACCAATCTGCCGCAGCTGCCCGGCGTGCTTGCCCGCATTTTCTCGGAGGCATTTGGCCTGCGGCAGGCGGCCGCTGGCGGCTTTGGAGCCGTGGTTATGAATGGCGTCAAGCGAGGCCTTTTTTCCAATGAAGCAGGTTCCGGTTCTGCTCCCTGCGCGGCGGCGGCTGCCGAGTGTGACGACCCGGTCAAGGTGGGATTGGTGCAGGCGCTGGGCGTTCTGATTGACACCATCGTGATCTGCAGCTGTACCGCGTTTGTAATGCTGCTGGCGCCGGAAAGTGTGACCGCTGGGCTGCAGGGCATGAATCTGTTACAGGCAGCGATGCAGTACCATCTGGGCGGCTTCGGAGTGGTGTTCATTGCCGTCACGCTGGCACTGTTCAGCTTCTCAACGTTTATCGGGATTTTGTTCTATGCACGATGCAACGTGGCTTATCTCTTTGGCGACCATTGGGGCTGGCAGACCGCCTATAAGCTGCTGGCACTGGCGATGATGCTGGTGGGCGGTGTGGCAGCCTATACGGTCGTATGGGATTTGGGCGATGTGGGCATCGGCCTGATGACCATTTTCAATATGATCGCTCTTTACCCCTTGTCCGGCGAAGCTTTGACCGCTCTGCAGGAATATGAGAAGAAAAAGCACCTGAAATAAAGATCACGGAGATAGAAGAAAAAAGCACCGTGCCCTGCTTGTAAGATGCAAGCCAGGGCGCGGTGCCTTTTTTGCTGGAGGAAAATGAGGACAAGGCGAAAACTATTGATTGTTGACGAGACACGTGATAAAATAATATGAGACTTAAAATGTGAAATAATGTCATTTGATAAAATACAAAATATATTTATTGCTGACAGGATAAAGCGGAATGTTAAATCAATTGAACGATACGTATGAATATTGAATACAAATTTCGTCAACAAATATTGTAAGATTTCCGAATTCGGAGACTTAAAATGAAATGACTGCACGGGAGAAAAGGAAAAATGAATGCGGTGAGTTTAGAGAATAAAACAATTTTAGTCACAGGGGAGTGAGAAATAATACGCGGCTGTCATAATAGGAACAAGGGCACGGCAGAGAATGAAAGGCTCCGCGACCCGAAGTTCATATTTTCTTACCCGAAGAATGAACGATTGATCTTTCTGTGTGGCAGAAATGCCGCTCAGAAAGAAATCTCGACCATGAGGGTGGGGTGACAGGCAGCGGACAGGTGTACGAACCTATCCGCTCTTTGTGTTGGCCGAGATGTTGATGAAGAAATTGAGTGGGATTGTGGGAAAGATTTATGAGTAAAAAACTTGCGATTGCAATGTTCGGACAGAAGCGATTATCGAGAGAAGGTGGAGTAGAGATTGTTGTCAAAGAGCTCTGCAGCCGAATGGCACAGAAGGGTTGTGATGTAACTTGCTACAATAGAGCAGGCCATCATGTGAGTGGTGCAGAATATGACGATGCTGGTAAAACGGAGTACGAGGGAATCCGTCAGAAGTCTGTTCCGACCATTGAACGGCGTGGACTTGCAGCGGTAAGCTCTTCCTTTTTCGCAGCACTTTGTAGTGCATTTGGAAGATACGATGTGGTGCATATCCATGCAGAAGGACCGGCGTTCTTTGCATGGCTGCCGAAGATGTTTGGGAAAAGAGTTGTTGTTACCGTCCATGGCATTGATTGGCAGCGCGAGAAATGGCAATCAGGACTTGGCTCTAAGTTTATCCACCAAGGCGAAAAAAATGCTGCGAAATATGCGGACGAGGTCATTGTTCTGAGCAAAGGAGTGCAGAAGTATTTCTTGGAGACCTATGGAAGGGAGACGCATTTTATCCCTAATGGTGTCAATCGGCCAGAGGTTCGGGAGGCAAGGCTGATCAAGGATCATTTTGGACTGGAAAAGGATTCCTACATATTGTTCCTCGGTCGTCTGGTGCCGGAGAAGGGGATTCGATATCTGGTTGAGGCATTCAAGAATGTCAAGACGGATAAAAAGTTGGTCATCGCAGGCGGCTCCAGCGATACGGATTCCTTTATGGAGGAATTGAAGGAACTGGCGAAGGGTGACGATCAGATACTCTTTACCGGCTTCGTGCAGGGGACGATGCTGGATGAACTATACAGTAACGCCTATATCTATACTCTGCCGTCTGATCTGGAAGGAATGCCATTAAGTCTGTTGGAGGCGATGAGCTACGGCAACTGCTGTTTGGTTTCGGATATTCCGGAGTGCGCAGAGGTTGTGGAAGATAAGGCATTGATTTTCAAAAAGTCAGATGTAGAGGACTTGCGAGAAAAACTGCAAGAGGCCTGTGACAATCCAGAAATGGTTATGAGAATGAAGAATCAGGCAGCTGACTTTATCTGCGAGAAATATAACTGGGATGAAGTTGTAAAGGAAACGATGAAACTGTACAGGAGAAAATAATAGATGAGAGTATTGATAATAAATAAATTTCTATATCCAAACGGTGGATCAGAAACCTACATATTTAAGCTGGGTGAGGCGCTAGAGCAGCACGGACATGAGGTTCAGTACTTCGGTATGGAGCATGAAGGCCGCTGCGTGGGCAACCGGGTCAATGCTTATACATCTGGTATGGACTTCCACGGCGGCAGCAAACTGAGCAAGCTGACATACCCGATCAAGACGATTTACAGCAAGGAAGCACGGGTACAGTTGAGAAAAGTTCTGGACGACTTCAAGCCGGAGGTCTGTCACCTAAACAACTTTAACTACCAGCTGACACCTTCCATCATTCTGGAAATCGTGAAGTGGCGCAAGGAGACCGGAAGAGATTGTAAGATCATCTTCACGGCACATGACTACCAGTTGGTCTGCCCGAACCACATGCTGAACAATCCGAACACCCACCAGAACTGTGAGAAGTGTCTCGGCGGCCATTTCGTGAACTGCATGAAAGGAAAGTGCATCCACGGTTCCACGGCGAAATCTGCCATCGGCATGATGGAAGCCGAATTCTGGAAGTGGAAGGGTACCTACAAGTACATTGACACTATGATTTGCTGCTCCGAGTTCATGAAGAGCAAAATGGACAGCAATCCGCTGTTTGCGACGAAGACCGTGGCAATGCACAACTTCATCGATAAGGTGGAGTGGAAAGAGACTCCGAAGAAGGATTACGTCCTCTACTTCGGCCGCTTCTCTGAGGAGAAGGGCATCGGCACGCTCATCAAGGTATGTAAAGAACTGCCGGATGTGCAGTTCATCTTCGCCGGTACTGGCCCGCTGGAAGAGACAGTAAATGGTATTAAGAACATCAAGAACGTTGGCTTCCAGAAAGGCGAGGCACTGGAAAAGCTCATCCGTGAGGCACGGTTCTCCATATACCCTTCTGAGTGGTATGAGAACTGCCCGTTCTCCGTGATGGAATCCCAGATGTATGGCACGCCGGTACTGGGAGCGAACATTGGAGGTATCCCGGAACTGATCCAAGTCGGTAAGACTGGTGAGCTGTTTAAGAGCGGGGATGGTGACGAGCTGAAGAGCAAGATCCAGAAGCTCTGGGGCGATAAGGAACTGTGCGATGAGTATAGCAAGAACTGCAAGGGCATCAGCTTCGATACCATCAATGAGTATTACGAGAAAATTATGAAGGTTTATAGATAAAAGAGAGATAGAGGTATTAGAAAAATGGCTAACAATAGCGAAAAGAAACTGAATGGTACGGTTATCGTCACTTACCGTTGCAACGCTCGTTGCTCTATGTGCAACCGTTATAAAGCACCTTCCAAGCCGGAAGAGGAAATCAGCATCGAAACCATCAAGAAACTGCCGAAGATGTACTTCACGAACATCACCGGCGGCGAGCCGTTCATCCGCACCGACCTGAAGGATATCGTGCGTGAACTGTACAAGAAGTCTGACCGTATCGTTATTTCCACGAATGGTTTCTTCACCGACCGTATCGTTGATCTGTGCAAGGAGTTCCCGCAGATCGGTATTCGTATCTCTATCGAGGGTCTGGAGCAGACCAACAACGAGATTCGTGGCCTGCAGAACGGCTACCAGCGTGGTTATGGCACACTGAAGAAGCTGCGTGAGATGGGCATGAAGGACGTTGGCTTTGGCATGACCGTTCAGGACAAAAATGCTCCTGACCTGGTTCCTCTGTACAAGATTTCCAATGAGATGGGCATGGAGTTTGCAACTGCCTCTCTGCACAACAGCTTTTACTTTGTTGAGGCCAAGAACATCATCCATGACCGTCCTATGGTCGCAAAGAACTTCGAGAATCTGGTCAACGAACTGCTCCGCAGCAACAGCCCGAAGAAGTGGTTCCGTGCATACTTCAACCACGGTCTGATCAACTACATCTACGGTCAGAAGCGCCTGCTGCCTTGCGACATGAGCTTTGACACTTTCTTCATCGATCCGTATGGCGATGTTATGCCTTGCAATGGTACCAAGGACAAGGAAGTTATGGGCAACCTGAACAATCAGACTTGGGATGAACTGTGGAACAGCCCGGAGGCAGAGAAGGTTCGTGCAAAGGTTCGTTGCTGCGACCGTGACTGCTGGATGATCGGTTCTGTATCTCCGGCGATGCATAAGTACATTTGGAAGCCTGCTACTTGGGTTCTGGTCCACAAGTTCAAGTCTCTGTTCACCAAGCATCCGTACAGTATGTATGAACTGAAGATCTGCCGCGACTACCGTGACGGCAAGGTGACCAAAGAGGAACTCGATAAGTGCAGTACCTGCGATATGAACTGCGTGATCAACAATGGTCTGAGTGAAGCATCCAAAGAACAGCTGAAGCATAAGACCGGCGAGGAAATCGTGGATGCCGATATCGCACAGCAGATGGAGAAGTAAAAAGGGGAGCTATGATAGGCGTTTGTATAAAATACTTCCATGAGAATTATGGCGGAATGCTTCAGGCATACGCAACAACAAAAATGTTGGAAGCACGTGGAATTGATTATGAGTTGATCCAATACGAAAAAAGGAGAACACTTCCAGAAAAAATAATGTCTGTTCCCAGACTTTTGAATGGAGTGCTGCTTAACGATAAATACGAAGCACTGAAAAAAAAGATGGGTATGAAGAAACACCCGGAATTTGCAAAAAATGATGCAATCCGAATGGAAGCATTTGGCAGATTTAAGAAAAAAGCATTTACCAGATTTTCTCCGGTTTTTGCTGGGTATCCGGCTTTGTGCGAAGGTGCGAAACGCTATGATGCTGTTGTAACCGGCAGCGATCAGCTTTGGTCTCCCGCAGGACTTCCGACAAACTATTACAACTTGATGTTTGTTCCGGATTTCGTGCGTAAGATTTCTTACGCTTCCAGCTTTGGTGTCAGCCAGATCCCATGGTATCAGGTAAAGCGTACTGCGGAATATTTGAATCGGCTGGATTTTATCAGTATGCGTGAAAACCGAGGCAGCCAAATCGTAAAGGAATTAACCGGCAAGGAGGTTCCTACCATTTTAGATCCGGTGTTTTCTTTTGATATGGCTGGTTGGGAGAAACTTGTTCCTGCAAAGAAAAACATGAGTGAGCCGTATATTTTTGCTTACTTTTTAGGTGCAAATCCGGCATACCGGAAGGCTGTGGAAGAACTTTCTCAGAAAACCGGATTGAAAATTGTAGCATTACGCCATCTGGATCAGTATGTGGAAGAGGACGAAAAATTCGGAGATATTGCTCCTTACGATGTAGGACCAGAAGAATTCCTGAATTGGATTCGAGGTGCAAAATATGTATGCACCGATTCGTTCCATGGAACCTGTTTTTCTATTATTCACCATAAGAAGTTTATGATTTTTAATCGATACAGCGATCAGTCTAAAACTTCTAAGAACTCCCGAATTGATTCTCTCTGCCAGAATCTGAATTTGTCAGAGAGACGTTTTTCTGGAGATATCTGTGCGATTCGTAATGAAATCAATTATCAGGCAGTTGACGAGAATCTGATGAAACTAAAAAAGCAGACAGAGGCTTACTTAGACAAAGCTTTTGATGGATTGGTTTGATGAGGAGTGGCATATGCAAGAGAAAGAACCAGTAAGAGTTTTGGTTACGGCTCCTTTGGGGGTTGGTGGTGTAACCAATATGATGATTAACATCCAATCTCATTTGGATAGAAGTAAAGTCAATTTTGATTATCTTGTTTTTCACGACCGGAAAGAAGCGTTGGAGGACAAGGTTGCATCTATGGGAAGCAGAAAATTGATTGCGTCGGTAGATCATATTTCTGTTCGCCCATTAAGACGCCTTTTGCGAATCAATGAAATTCGTAAAGTGTGCAAGGAAAATAAAATTCAAATTTTACATTATAATGCGGATAGTGCAGCTGATGTAACCAACATTTTAGGTGCAAAGCTGGGCGGCGTAAAGTATGTAACGATACATAGTCACAATGCAGGCTTTGGAACGGCAGGAAAAGGCGTGAGAATGGTTAGCAAACTGCTTCAGCCGTTTATTCCAGCTCTTTGTAATAATTATTGGGGCTGTTCTGATTTGGCAGCACGATTCTTATTTCCAAAGTCAATCATTGAAGCAGGAAATTATGCAGTATTGCCCAATGGAATTGAATTGGAGAAATACGATTATAATGAAGCTGTGCGTAAAGAAATGCGTACAAAGTTAGGACTGGAAGATCGTTTTGTAGTAGGACACGCAGGACGATTCTCTGACCAGAAAAACCACACGTTTTTGCTGGACATTTTTAAAGAGATTGCTAGAAAAAATGATAAGGCGGTATTGTTGTTGTTTGGCGTTGGTGAATTGGTGGAGCCGATGAAGGAAAAGGCAAAGCGTTTGGGGATTCAGGAACGTGTAATCTTTTATGGTGCTTCCAGCGAAATGGAGAAAATGTATCAGGCAATGGATGTTTTTCTGATGCCATCGCTTCATGAAGGACTTCCTGTGACTGGTGTGGAAGCACAGGCTAGCGGCTTGCCTTGTGTATTTGCGGATACCATTACCAAGGAAGTGGATATTACGGGTCATTCGGTATTTCTTTCCCTAGATGAAGCACCTGGGGTGTGGGCAGACAAGGTACTGGCTTATGTGGAATTCGAACGAAAGAGCAATAAAAAAGAACTGTTGGAGGCGGGATATGATATCCAGCAAACAGCAGATACAGTGTCAAAGCTGTATTTAGAAGTAAGTCAAAAACTTTAAATCAAAAGTAAGGAGGCTGCAAAATGATTACGATTCAGAATAAAGCAGAGTGCTGTGGATGTACGGCTTGTTTTAATATTTGTCCTAAAAATGCAATTTCTATGCAGCCGGATGAGGAAGGTTTTTTATATCCTGTAGTAGATCAAGAGAAATGTGTTGATTGTGGGTTATGCGAAAAGATCTGCCCGGTGTCATCGAAAAAAAGCCATGAGGAGCAGACGGACGCATACATTATTCGATACAATAATCAAAAGATTGTCGAAGAAAGCACATCAGGTGGCGCTTTTACGGCAATTTCCAGCTATGTCTTTGAAAATGGCGGCATTGTATATGGCACCGGCTATGATGCCGATATGAAAGTTATCTGTAAAAAAGCTGCTTGCATGGAAGATTTAAAGGAAATGAGAGGTTCCAAATTTGTTCAAAGCAGTTTGAATCGAACGTTTCAAGAAATCAAGACTGCATTAAGGACAGAAAAGCTGATCCTGTTTACGGGTACACCGTGCCAAGTTTCGGGATTGATTCATTACTTGGGAAAACATTATGAGAATTTAATTTGTATGGATTTTGTTTGCCGGGGTGTTCCGTCCCCAGGTCTTTGGAAGAATTATGTGGATTATATGGAGGGCAAGTACCATTCAAAAATGATTGGGGCACGGTTTAAACACAAAACCTACGGCTACCATACCACTACTATGAAGATTGATTTTCAGAATGGAACATCTTACTTTGGCTCAGGCCGAGTTGACCCATATATGAAAGCATTTGTGCGTGAAATGTCATCCAGACCTTCTTGTGCAGAGTGTGCATTTAAAGGGATTGAGCGGTTGAGTGATATTACGGTTTTTGACTGCTATGAGTATACACAGATTACTGGATACAAAGATGATGATAAAGGATATACCTCTGTGTTTGTTCACACTGACAAAGGCAGAAAAGTATTTGAGTCAATAAAGCCTATGCTTATTTGGCAAGAACAAGCAGTAGAAAAGCTGGTCACCAAAAACGGTATCATGGTTTGCAACAGTGCAAAGCCTCATGCAAAACGTAATGCTTTTTATGAAGCGGCGGCAGAAATGTCTATCGATAAGGCAATGCAGAAAATTGAGCCGATTACAAAGAAAGATCGGTTGATTGAACAGGCAAAATCTTTGTTGTTTAAGACTGGACTAATTCGTTTGGTAAGAAAATTGCGTAAGCAACAAGGCGTAGAGATTAATCGCGGCACTCAACACGGAGGGAAAAATGAAGGAAATTAAAGTTTTGATGCTCTCTAAGAGAGAACATTGCAGTCAGATTTTGACAGGACTCCTAATGCTTGAATCGGGAGGGGGGGGGGGACTGCGTAAAAATCTCTGATTTGACCGAAAATGTAGACTTCCCGAACCATCATACACCGCTTGTTGGAATTGAATATCTTGGTAAGAAGATTATTATTGATGTGGAAGATGGCTACTGGGACAAGAGCGGGATGGAATATTATTTGAACTGGTGTGATTATTACTTTAAAAGAAGTTATTCATTAGAAAAAAATAATGAGTTCACGCAGCATTTAAAAGATAAGATTCGGCCATTTGGATTAAATTATGCAGTATACTACAGAAATAATCCTTATAATACAATCGGCTGGAGTGTACAAGAATTGGTAAAAAATTTGGCCGGCAAGAAACCAGCTGGATATTTTACACCTAGCAAGTTTGAAGAAGAACCGAAAAGGAAGAATACCCCGGTAGTGCTATTTTCTTGCAGACTGTGGGAACCGAGTGAGAAGTTACCTCAATATTTGAATGAGGAAAGAGAATATATCAATCAGACCAGGATCAACCTTGTTCGTCAATTGAAAAAAGAGTATGGAAAATATTTTGTGGGTGGTGTGCAAAAATCAGCATATGCAATGCAATATGCTAAGGATATTTTGTTGCCGCGAACGATGACAGAACGAGGCCGATATTTGAAAACTTTACATCAAAGTGATATTTGTATTGGAACGATGGGGCTACATAAGAGCATCGGTTGGAAAACGGCAGAGTATGTAGCAGCGAGCAAGGGAATTGTGAATGAAACACTACATTACGAAGTTCCTGGCAATTTCTTAGAAGGAAAAAATTATTTAGCATTTATAACGAATGAAGAATGTATGACCGGAGTTTCAAAATTGGTCGATGACCCGGATTTATTATTTCAAATGAAAGTGAATAACCGTCAGTATTATGAAAATTATTTGAGACCAGATATGTTAATAAAGCAGGTCCTAAAAATTGTAGAGGCGGATTAAGAAGTATTATTGGCAGTCGAATCATAGATGAAATAATATATCTGCAATTTAAATGAAAAATATTTGGATGGGAGAAACAATGAAGAATATTTTAATTGTAATTCACGCATTAGGGTGCGGTGGAGCAGAGAAAAGTTTAATTTCACTAATGGAAAGATTGCCCTATGATGAGTGGAATATTGATTTAATTGTTGCCAGCCCTAATGGTTTGTATATGGACAAGATTCCACACCGAGTAAACCAAATTACAGAGTTGTATGACTTGGAGAATTATTCTACCGAGTTGAAACAACGAAGAAAAAAAGTATGCGGTTTTAGAGATTTGGGATGTCAAATAAAATGGCAAATTCAATCCAGAGTAAATGGGCATAAATATCCTCATTATGGAGAAAATAAGTGGGCTATTTGGGGAAAGAATTTACCATCACTAGAAAAACATTATGATTTGGCAATTTCTTATATGAATGGCTTTCCAAATTATTATGTTATAGATAAGGTGAATGCCGATAAAAAGGTTCTGTGGATTCATAATGAATTTGAAAAGATGGGATATGATTATGACTTTGAAGCGGCTTATTATAAAAAAGCGGATAAAATAGTTACGATTTCACAGGCATGTGTTGATAGTTTTGCCAGAGTTTATCCGGAACTTCGTAATAAGGTCGTAGTTCTTGAAAACATTTCATCAGCGAATGACATTTTTGAAAAAGCAAAGGAAGTCCCGGAGACAGATGCATTTTTTAATTTTGAAGGCAGAAGAATTGTTTCGGTTGGAAGATTAAGTGAACAGAAAAATTTCCAATTAGCAGTTCAAGCAGCACAAAAATTAAAAAGTTACGGAGTGAATTTTATTTGGTATATTCTTGGTGAAGGAGAATTACGCCAAAGTTTAACAGAAAAAATCAAAGAGTATGATTTGACAGATCAAGTAAAATTAGTGGGAATTAAGCCGAATCCGTACCCGTATATTGCAAATTGTGATGTGTTTGTTCAGAGTTCAATTTATGAAGGTAAGTCAATTGTATTGGATGAGGCAAAAATTTTGTGCAAACCTATTGTCATTACTAATTATGTGACAGCTCCGAATTCAATTGAATCTGGAAAAAATGGATTAATTGTGGGTATGACAAGCGATGAGTTGGCAAGAGGAGTCGCTAGCTATTTTGAAAATGAAGAATTGAGAAAGCAAGTTGTCGAACAGTTGCGGAACGAGCAGAACAGCAACGACGCAGAAATTGAAAAATATATTGCTCTGTTCACCGAACTTATGGAGAGTAATGTATGAAAACATTAATTGTAATTAATAATTTGGGTTGCGGAGGAGCACAAAAAAGTCTTATTTCATTATTAAATGAACTTACTATGCAGCAAATGGAAATAGACTTGTTAGTTTTGAATCAGAAAGATGTTTTTTTTGACCAGATTCCAGCATGGATCAATCAGATTGGTTCGGTTGCTGAAATTTCTGCGATGCACAGTTCCCTTGGGGAAGGCTTTAAGACAATTGGCTCCAAAGCGGTTTGTCTTAAAATGCTGCTGGCAAAGTGCTTGTATAAAATCAGCAAGAATCCTCAATACGATACGGTACAGAATCTTTGGAATGTTTGGAAACGGTTTGTTCCGATGCAAAGCAAAAAATACGACTTAGCAATTTCTTACGTAGATGGTTTTTCAAACTATTATGTAATGGATAAGGTAGTTGCAACGAAAAAGATTCTTTGGATTCATAATGAATACGAAAAGTTAAGTTACAATTCAGAATATGATAGAGCTTATTTTAATAAAGCGGATAGATTAGTGACTATTTCTGAAAGGTGCGTTGAGAGCCTTGAGAAAGTTTTTCCAGAGTGCAGCTCAAAAATACGTATGTTGTATAATATTTCTTCTACAAAAATGATTTGGCAGCTAGCTGAAAAAAATTACCCTGATGAATATCGCGGAAAAAAGAATATTTTGGTGTCTATAGGGCGGTTAAATACTCAGAAAGGGTTTGATCTTGCCATTCAAGCAGCTAAGATTATAGAAGAAAAAGGCGTTGAATTTACTTGGTTCATTATCGGCGAGGGCGAAGATGAACAAATGTTACGAGAGCAAATAAAAAAAGAAAGACTTAATGATAGTGTTAAACTGATAGGAATTCGAAAAAATCCGTATCCGTACATTCGGTATGCAGATGTGTTTGTACAACCTTCCAGATATGAGGGGAAATCTATAGTATTAGATGAAGCTAAGATTTTGTGTAAGCCGATTGTTGTAACAAATTATACAACAGTAGTTGATTCTATAACAGATGGAGTTAATGGACGGATTGTCCAGTTTGATCCAAATGCGATTGCGAATGGAATTCTAGAATTATTGAATTCTGATGCGCAAACAAAATTTGAAACTTCATTAAAAGGAGAAATTGTTAGGGAAAATCTGGAAGTGGGTAATTACATAAAGTTGTTTATAGAAATGGATTGATTAAGAAGATGGGAATGAATTTGAGACGAGCAAGCTTAATGGTAGATATATTAATGCCGGTAAGCATATTGTTAATTTTCTATCCTCCATGCCTACAGTGGTATGCCAGTGGGGTAATGTCGATAGTGTTTTTATTACAAAAGGGTTTGTTTTTAGTTTGTGCAGCATATGCTCTCAAGTATCGATTGTATAGAAACAAGTATATGGTTGCGTTATTAAGTTACATTGTATGGCTTATACTTGTTACATATTTGAATGGTATGCAGATCGGAGACATAGGTAGCTACTTAAATGTATTTTCGTGCTGCGTCGTTTATGTATATTGCTTGGAACGAAATCCCCAAAGAATTATAGGATATACCTCTATAGTATTTACGTTGCTGTTGCTTTTTAATACTATACTTTGGAAAGATGGAGGTATGTACGTTAATAATAGTGGTCAAATGAGTTTTGTACTTGGGACAAAGACGAGCTTGACAGAATATCAAATTGCAGCCTGTGGATTTATTGGTACATATTTTACATTGTTGCCTAAACACAAGAAAAAGAATGCAGTTATACTTGGATTGTGTGTTGTGTATAGTATTATTGTATGGAACATACATCAGCCAATTTCAACTTCAGAAATGTGTTTAGCTGTATTTTTTGTGATTTTAATCCTAGGTGCTTTAGGCGGAAAAATTGGAGAAATCGTATTAAAGTGGGGCTTTTTAGGCTTGAATATATTGAATATCAGTATCGTATTTTTTAATGCCCAAATGCTGTTTGCTAATTTTATTACTAATGTTTTGCACGAAAACGCGGATTTGAATCATAGAACTGCAATATGGCAGGTTGTGTTGGCTAAAATTGCTGAGAGTCCACTTATTGGACATGGCTTAAATATGGGGAATGTTTCATTTGCTGTTGGACAAGGAATTGCAGGAATTAACCAAGCTACGCATAATGGAATTCTATATTTTGTCTTTTCTAGTGGTATTATCGGAACAGTGTATATACTTGGGATTTGTTTTCTGTTATTAAGAAAAACAAATCAAAGAACAGCGGCTGGACGTGTTTTCTGTGCAATGATGATTTGTTTTTCAACATTATGGATAACGGAACAGTTGAAGCTTTATACGGTATTTTTTATATGCCTTTTGTTGGGAAGTTGCGTAGATATTATGGGGGAAGAAATAGAAACTTTAGATTAATTAATTAGGAGGTGAGAGCAGTGCGTAGTATTGGTTTAATTACTTATCATCATACAACCAACTTTGGTTCTTTGTTACAGACATATGCGTTATATAAGACGGTTACCCAGATGGGGTATAATTGTAAGGTTATTGATTATAGAAATGATGCAGTAGAAAAGCGTGAATTTATAAAGCACATATATCAGTGTAAAGACTTACGAGAGCTTAAAGAGCATATAAAATATGCACGTTTCAAGAAAAGAAAGGCAAAAGTATTTGCTGAGTTTTTGAAGACAAATTTGGCCATGTCCGATTTGGTTTATGATCGAGATAATGTTCAAAAAGCAAATCAAGAGTTTGATACGTTTTTAGTTGGAAGTGATCTTGTATGGGACTTTTCTATAAATCAAAATGATCTAACCTATATGCTGGATTTTGCCGATAAAGATGCTGTTAAGATTGCCTATGCATCTTCTGTTGGAACTATGTGGGAATCAGAGGATCGGGAAACAGTAAAAAACTTACTGAAAAGATTTCAGAATATCGGTGTGAGGGAGCATTCCATTCAGAAAGAATTAGATATTCTTATCGGAAAAAAAGTGGATTTTGTATGTGATCCAACGATGCTGCTTACTGCCGAACAATGGAAATCAATGTCTGCTCCAAGAAATATCGAGGGGGACTATGTCCTTTGCTATATGTCGGATTCCAAATTGGAAATGTACAAAGATGCCATTCAATATGGAAAAAAACATCATTTACCGGTATACTTAATTTCTTACGGTTGGGTTCCAGAAGGGATGAAAGCTATTCGTCCAAATGGAGTAGAAGAATTTATTAGTTTAGTAAGCAATGCACATACAGTTTTTACTGCATCATATCACGGTATGTTATTTTCTTTGTATTTTAATAGAAATTTCTATTATTACAATCGAGGCTGGAAGGAACGTATGAAATCTATCGCTGAGTATCTTCAGTTAACAGATCGTGAACACTGGAGCGATGAAAAGGATAGTGCGGTTATTGACTATACGTTGGTTAATGAAAGATTAAATTCATTTAGAACGTCATCCTTAAGGTTATTAAAAGAGTATCTTAGAAGGAAGAATTTGTGATGAAAAAAGATGGAGTTAAGGCTAATTTTATATATAATTTAATATACAATATAGTGAATATTATAGTACCGCTAGTAACTGCACCCTATACAGCTCGTGTGTTAGGCGCGGAGAATATTGGTATTTATAGTTATACCTATGCAATTGTTTCATCAGTAGTTATGTTTGGAGCACTGGGAACAGCAACCTATGGGCAAAAAGAAATTGCATCAGCGGGAGAAAATATTGTAGAGCGATCAGAAAAATTCTTGGAAATATGGGTTTTGAAAGCTGTTACGATGGTGATCGCCTTTTTGATTTTTGTGCCGTATGCATATCAAACAACAGCTTGGGTATATTACGCATTGCAAATTCCATATATAGTAGCAGGTGTTTTTGATATTAGCTTCTTTTTTCAGGGGATAGAAAAATTTCGATACATTGCAGTTAGAAATACTATTGTAAGAATTGCTGGGATTGTGCTACTGTTTTCTTTGGTAAAAAGCTCAAACGATCTGTGGATATATTTATTGATTATTAGCGTGTCTCAATTACTGGGCAATCTATCCATGTGGCCCTACTTGCGCGGAAATATTTGTAGAGTAAAATTAACAACTAGAAAGGTAATGAAGCATCTTTCGAACGTGATGATTTATTTCATTCCGTCTATTACATACCAGATTTATGCTGTGTTAGATAAAGCGATGCTTGGTTGGCTTGTTGGATCTAATTATGAAAATGGATATTATGAGCAGGCAAATAAAATTGTTAATTTAGTTGTAAATGTCATTAGTGCATATACAGTTGTTATGCGTTCTAGAATGTCTGCACTGTTTGCGCAAAAGAGAAATGAAGAAATACAGGAAAAAATGGCTGTCTCTTATAATGTTATAGCGTTTCTTGTTTTTCCGATGACTTTTGGAATTGCTGCAATAGCAGCTGGTATGGTTCCGTGGTTTTTTGGAGATGGCTATGACGCTGTTATAGGTCTATTATATATTTTTTGCCCTATTTTTATATTTATGGGTTATTCTAGAATGATAGGAACACATATCCTTACACCAAGTGGAAGACAACAATATAGTAATTATGCACAGATAATTGCGGCAGTAGTTAATATTACCCTCAATTCGCTTCTTATACCTAGGTTCTTTGCCAAAGGTGCGGCGGTGGCTTCTGTTACGGCGGAATTAGTATTAGTCTTAGTATATTATTATATGGTACGAAAAGAAATTTTACTTAAGCAAGTGATTGAAATGGGATGGAAAAAAGCTATAGCTGCAGGCATCATGTTTGTATTTGTGTTTACAATTGGGAAAAATTTTAGCATTTCAATATTCTATACATTTGTTGAAATTTTAATAGGTGCAATCGTGTATGTTATTGTTCTTGTTGTATTGAGAGATGCGTTTGTTTGTAAATATATTGATAAGACATTCCATAAGATACTGGGCCAAAGGAGAAAATAATTATGAAAATAAAAAGAGCTTTCACGAAATTAAAGAAGATATCGGAAATGCCGCTCAATATCACAATGACCGGAATAAATCAAATGATGAGATTTTATTATCATTCCTCGGCGTCTTTGAAGGAAGATAACATCGAATTGGTATGCCGCGAATTACGTATTCTTACCCATACAATTGAAAAAGGAATGGCTTTACCAAAGATAAGAAAGGGCTTTGGTAAAGAAAAAATCAAAAAAATACTGGAGCTGATGGACAAATATATTTCTATTCAGAATTCGGAGTATGATCAAGAAGCATTCGATTATGCATATGCAATTTTAGAAAAATATATAGACAACGCAGCAGAGAATGAATGCGATATTTCGTTTATTGATTTGAATAAGTATCAAAGCTACAAGAAAAATCAAATTGAATTTTGTGGGACGGAAATATTTGATTCGCAGAAGTTACTTTCTCAGATTGATAGCATGAATTTTGAGGAGTTTGCCAAAAATCGGCATAGTGTTCGAGATTTTGCTGTGGGTACTGTTGATGAAAGTATAATAAGAAAAGCTGTTGAACTGGCACAGACTGCACCTTCTGCATGTAACAGACAGTCAACAAGAGTTCATTATATTCAAAACCGCGATATATGTAAAAATGTTTTGGATTTACAGGGGGGTGCTAAGGGACATACCGTATCTTCTGTGATTGTTTTAACTAGTGAATTATCACTGTATAGGCATACCTCGGAGTTTAAAACTCCGTATTTAGATTCAGGAATATATTTGATGAATTTGTTATATGCTCTTACATATTATGGAATCGGCACATGTCCTTTGATTTGGAATGATGATGGAGAAAAGGCAGAGGAAATTCGAAGATTTGTTGACATACCATGGAGCGAACAAATAGTTGCTATTATTCAAGTCGGACATTATGCAACAAATGAATGCAAGTATGCCGCATCAAATAGACGAGCTGTTTTCGATGTTTTGAAAATTCATTGATTAGGCATGAATAGCTGAGGCTCTGGGCGATACGGGGCGTATTCTGGTGCGTGAGTCCGGCACCGAGCCGGTCGTTCGTGTTATGGTGGAAGCACCTGATCATGATACCTGTCAGAAGCATGTGGATGAAGTAGTTAATGCGATTTGCGAGAAGGGCTACAAGGCATAAAGTCGATGATGACTCTGGAAATCACCCAGAGTCGTTTTGCACAGCCTAGCAGTGATTCAGCTACAGCTGCTTGGCTATTATGTATCTGTAGCCAAAGGTCTGGATGTGGATAAGCCGAGAAACCTCGCTAAAAGTGTGACTGTGGAATAAAAGATAACAAGAGGAAAAAATTATGAACACAACATTACTTATTATGGCGGCCGGTATCGGCAGCCGATTTGGAACCGGAATCAAGCAGTTGGAGCCGGTGGATGATGCTAATCATATCATCATGGACTACTCAATTCATGATGCAATTGAGGCTGGATTCAACCATGTAGTATTTATCATCCGTAAGGATATCGAGAAGGAGTTCAAAGAGGTAATCGGTGACCGCATTGCTTCCATTTGCGCTTCTCATGATGTCACTGTGGACTACGCTTTCCAGGATATCAACGACATTCCGGGAACTCTGCCGGAAGGACGTACAAAACCGTGGGGAACTGGACAGGCCGTGCTTGCGGCGAAGAAAGCAATCAAAACCCCATTCATTGTGATTAATGCAGATGATTACTACGGCAAAGAGGGCTTCAAAGCCGTCCATGACTATTTGGTGAACGGCGGTAAGTCCTGTATGGCAGGTTTTGTGCTGAAGAACACACTGTCCGATAACGGTGGTGTGACTCGTGGTATCTGCAAAATGGATGAGAATGGAAACTTGACTGAGGTTGTGGAAACCAAGAACATCGTCAAGACTGCAGATGGAGCAGAGGTAGACGGTGTGGTTGTTGATGTGAATTCTCTGGTATCCATGAATATGTGGGGCTTGACTCCTGATTTTCTGGATGTTCTGGAGGAAGGCTTCAAAGAGTTCTTTGAGAAAGAAGTTCCGGGCAATCCGCTGAAAGCAGAGTATCTGATTCCAATCTTCATCGGTGAGCTGCTGGAGCAGGGCAAGATGTCTGTGAAGGTTCTGAAGACCAACGACACTTGGTATGGCATGACCTACCATGAGGATGTTGCAGTAGTAAAGGATAGCTTTAAAAGGATGCTGGAGAATGGCGTGTATAAGGCTGATTTGTTCAGCGATTTGTAAACGACGATGAAAGAAACGATTGATTTACTCGGAAAGATCCTCACAAACATCCTGACTGCTCTCTATGAGCCATTTGGATTTTCGCTTCTACTTTCCTTCCTGGCTATGTTTTTCTACTTGTATGCGTATGAGCCAATATATGCTGGCAAAGGCTGGAAGAATGCAATAGTGACATGGTATCAGAAGTTCAAGGAGAGTGTGTTCTTTCGGAAACTGTTCTTCCTGGCCTTTGTGACTTCACTTATTCTGTTCCGAACCCTGTTAAACCGGAACCTGTGGATGAACCCATTGTCTGATATTATGGGGGGATGGGGCATCTGGGAGAACGTGAATGGCGAACAGAAGCTGACCACCGAGTGCATCGAGAACGTAATCATGATGGTACCGTTTAGTTCGGTAGCAATGTGGACATTCGGAGAGAAGATAGGAAACGGCTGGAAGAAGATACTGCGCTATAGCGGGAAGATAGCATTTATGATAAATATTGAAGGAAAGTGATGTTTATGAAGCAAAGAGTAAAACAACTTGCAATAACTGAGAGATCAGTGAAAATGAAAAAGATTGTTGCAGTAGTTATTATAATGTTTATTTTTTCGATAATAATTTTGGGGGAAGGAAGTAAATTAGTGTTCCAAAAAATTTGTGAACGAAGAGAAACAGCATGGCCAGATTTGGGAACAGCAGATGATGAGCAGTATGAGCGGCTTACCGAAGCATATAAAATAAAACGAAAAAATAATGAAAGAATTGTTATTATGGCTTCTGATGGAACAAAGCTGGAAGGTCATTATTATGAGAGAAAGAAGAATGCTCCATTGGTGATTTTCTTTCATGGATTTAGAAGTCATAGTTATGTGGATGGTGTGCCGATTTATAAAATTGCGCAGAAAGAAAAATGGAATGTTTTGCTTGTTAGTATGCGTGCGCATGATGAAAGTGAAGGAAATATTTTCACATTGGGAGTGAAGGAACGTTATGATTGTGTAAATTGGGCTAATTGGGCTGCAAAACATTTTGGAAGAGAAACACCGATATTTCTTATGGGAATTTCAATGGGTGCTTCAGTTGCAATGATGAGTAGCAATCTGGGATTACCTAAATCAGTGAGAGGGATTATTGATGATTGTGGATTTACTTCCACAATGGAAATGATAGATGTGAATTGCAAGAGTCACCTTCCGGATTATATCCCGACAAGGATGTTTGACTTCTTTGTTGAGATGGGAACTAGCGTATGGGGACACTTTTGTATAAGTAAGGCAGACGCTTGCAAAGCTGTTTCACAGACGGATATTCCAATCTTAATTATACACGGAGACAGAGATACACAAGCACCACTATCTATGGCATACAGACTTTATGATAGTTGTAGCAGTGAAAAACAGTTGTATGTGGTTCATGGAGCTAATCATGCAGTGAACTATAGAAAAGATCCGGAAGGATATGAGAACGTAATAGCACAGTTTGTGGAAGAACATTCAGGAGCCTTGAAGAAAGAGTACTAAACTGTAAACGCAAAATGAACTAAATATGCCCCAAAAGTTGAATGCTGTCGAATTAGTGTCTGTATTAGGAAAAATAAAACTGTGTGAATTCTCACACGGTGGCTGCTCAAACCTTCACACACCTCTTCGTGGTGAGCAGTAGGCAACGATCTATGATCGGCAGAGATGTGAAGAATAAAAACTATGATAAAATCAATTTGATAGAAAAAACTTGGAGAAAAAACAATGAATACAACATTACTTATCATGGCAGCTGGTATCGGCAGCCGATTTGGAACGGGAATTAAGCAGTTGGAGCCGGTTGATGATGCTAACCATATCATTATGGACTATTCCATCCATGATGCAATCGAAGCAGGATTTAATCATGTGGTATTTATCATCCGCAAGGATATCGAGAAAGAGTTCAAAGAAGTGATCGGCGATCGTATTGCTTCTATTTGCTCTTCTCATAATGTAACTGTGGACTATGCTTTCCAGGATATCAACGATATTCCGGGAACTCTGCCAGAAGGCCGCACAAAACCGTGGGGAACTGGTCAGGCTGTGCTTGCAGCAAAGGATGTCATCAAGACCCCGTTCATTGTCATAAATGCAGATGATTACTATGGAAAGGAAGGCTTCAAAGCCGTACATGAGTATTTGGTGAATGGTGGCAGGTCCTGCATGGCAGGCTTTGTGCTGAAGAACACGCTGTCTGATAATGGCGGTGTGACTCGCGGTATCTGCAAGATGGATGATCAGAACAATCTGACTGAGGTTGTGGAAACCAAGAACATTGTAAAGACCGCAACTGGAGCGGAAGCAGACGGCGTGGCTGTGGATGTAAATTCTCTGGTTTCCATGAACATGTGGGGCCTGACTCCAGATTTTCTGGATGTACTGGAAAAGGGCTTCAAAGAGTTCTTTGAGAAAGAAGTCCCGGGCAATCCGCAGAAAGCTGAGTATCTGATCCCGATCTTCATCGGTGAACTGCTGGAGCAGGGCAAGATGTCTGTGAAGGTTCTGAAGACCAACGACACCTGGTACGGCATGACCTATCACGAGGATGTAGCAGCAGTAAAGGATAGCTTTAAAAAGATGCTGGAGAACGGTGTGTACAAGGCTGACCTGTTCAGTGATCTGTAAACAGCGATGAAAGAAACGATTGATTTACTCGGGAAGATTATCACAAACATCCTGACTGCTCTCTATGAGCCATTTGGATTTTCACTCCTGCTTTCCTTCCTAGCTATGTTTTTCTATCTTTATGCTTATGAGCCAATACATGCTGGCAAAGGATGGAAGAGTGCCATAGTGACATGGTATCAGAAATTTAAAGAGAGCGTGTTCTTTCGGAAACTGTTCTTCCTGGCCTTTGTGACTTCACTTATTCTGTTCCGAACCCTGTTAAACCGGAACCTGTGGATGAACCCATTGTCTGATATTATGGGGGGATGGGGCATCTGGGAGAACGTGAATGGCGAACAGAAGCTGACCACCGAGTGCATCGAGAACGTAATCATGATGGTGCCGTTTTCAGCAGTAGTGATGTGGACGTTCGGAGAGAAGATTGGAAACGGCTGGAAGAAGATCCTGTGGCAAAGCGGAAAGGCAGCATTCATTTTTTCGATAGGCATAGAGATGCTGCAATTATTGCTTCGATTGGGAACGTTCCAGCTATCAGACATATTCTACAACACAGTCGGCGGAGTGTTAGGCGGATTGATGTATTGTGCGTTGATGAAGGCAAGAAAGCGTCTGTAAAACTGGATGAAATTGGGGCTACCGGGTGCCAGACCCCTGGTACTAAACTGTAAACGCAAAATGAACAAAATATGACTAAAAAGTCGAAATGTGTCGAACGATTTTGCCTACAATATTTGGCAAAATATGACATATTACAAATGTACAAAAGATATCGGCTTCAAGGGAAATAGGTACATTAAATCACGGAGGAGAGCTGCCAAAGGGTGGCTCTCTAATTTTGAAAAGAATTTTGAGTTGAAAGCCCGAGAGGGCATTAACACCTATTATTATCCAAAAAAGGATGCCAGTTACCGTTAATGGTGGTCCATAGAAACATTGGTGCCAGACCCCTGGTACTAAGAGGCAATAATATCAACGTGTAAGGAGTGTTTTAATGCCATTAAAAATAGATGATCTTTTGCGTATTCCGCAAAGTGATATGGACAAAGTTAAAATAAAATTTAATCAGCCAAGCCCGGATGAAGATCCGCTGGATCTTTATAGAAAGAATCCGGATATTGTAAATACACAGTGGTTGTTTTGGAGAGAACAGAGACGTTATTTCTATGAAGGCCAGATTGCAGTTTGTTTCTTGAAAATAGGCTGGGATAAGTGGCTTTTAACCACGATAAAGAAAATTACGAAGGATCTTAATATTGTAGGCGGAATATCCTATGACGGAGATGAACTGCCGGAGTATAAACCCTACTATGGAAGATTGATCGTACAGTTTCATAAAACATTTCAAACGCAGGGAATTTACTATAAAAATGTGTGTAATGAACTGTTAGTCAACCAGCTTCTTCCTGCTGCATTTGATGGTTACGATTTTCCGGGATACGATGAGGTAAGGCTTACTTGGGAGCAGCTTGAAATTATCATCAAGCAGCACAAGAAGGATTGGATGGCCGCCTTGCAGAATCAGAAAGCGGTTTATCTAATTACTGATAGGAGTAATGGAAAATTGTATGTTGGATCAGCTACAAGCAACAATGGAATGTTACTTCAAAGATGGGAAAATTATATTAATTCGGGGCATGGTGGCAATAAAGAGCTGATTGAACTGGTGAATAAAGAAGGCATTGATTACATAAAAAAGAATTTCCAATATTCCATCCTTGAAAACTATAACGCAAAAGTGGATGACAGTGTGATTCTCGCAAGAGAAAGCTGGTGGAAAGAAACTCTGCAAAGCAGGAAATTTGGGTATAATGCGAATTGAATGTGTGCTAAATAACATATTGGTGCCAGAATACTCCAGGTGCCAGACCCCTGGTACTAAACTGTAAACGTAAAATGAACAAAAAATGACTAAAAAGTCGAATACTGTCGAATTAGTGTGCGAAAAAAAGTGCCAGACCCCCAGTACTTATTCTGGTAGTCAGTGATGACTGTACAGTAAAGAACGAAATCAAGGTTGTGTTCAATACGAAAGAGCAGGCAGATGGTTTCAAAGGAATGTGCTTTAGCTGGGAGTAAAAACAAAGGCCGTGTGAGATTGATCACACGGTAGTTGCTCAAATCTTCACACACCTCTCCGACACGGGGGTCAGGCACCGTTAACAAAACGTGAACAAAAGTTCGAATGACGTCGAATTTGGTAGAGAGAAAGTAGTTGTAAAGCTTGCCACAATCTGATAGACTACAAAAAGTAGAAACATTAGTTAAAGACAGAAGTGCCTATTAGTTTCTAACACTACACATTACATCACAGAGAGAGCAGCCGCGAGGTGGCTCTCTTGAAGATAAGAAGTCCAAGAGGGCATTGTTGAGAAAATTCAAACTAATAAGAGTCTTGTTTTCTTGACGTCATTAAGAGAAGTAAAAATATAGAAAAGAAAGAATATATAATGTTGTTTGAAAGTATAACTTGGTAAGGAAATATAAACGAGGAGTGTTGAAATGGAACAAGTATATTTGCTTAATTATTCGGTTAAAGGGGTAAAAACATTAGATGAGTTAATTTCATTATCATTTTACAAGAAGACAATAACAAGTAAAATGGATACACAGGATTATAATGTCAAGGGAATATATGGAATGAATGGTTCTGGTAAATCAGGAATTGTAAATTCTGTTGAAATATTGAGAAACTTGCTTGTTGATGCGGGTTATTTAAGTAATCCTATTGTGCAACAGAATTTGAACTCTATTATTAATAAAAAGACAGAAAGCCTGTTTATAGAAGTTGACTATGTAGTAAAGCTAAAAGGAGGAATTCAGTATTTTAAATATAATGTAACTTTATCTAAGGATATTTCGAGAGAAAAGTATATAATTTCACAAGAAAAATTATTAACAAAGAATGCTCTCTCCAAAAGTAATAGAATGAGCTTGATTTTTGATGTGGTAGATGGACAAATAAAGCATTTAATTGATGAAGAAGAAGAATTTTCAAGAAGATTTTTGAATAAAACAGTAAACTTGTTGTCTATGGCATCAATGTCAGCATTATTTTTTGAAAAAATTTTAGTAGCCAATAAGAACGAGAATCATGAAAAGCAAGTACTTTTTTATGGATTGATATTGTTGAGTTTTTTTGGAAGACAACTGTATGTATATTTAGATGAGTCGGATACTCATAGAGAATATGTGACAAAAAATTCACTGAAAAGTTATATGAATTATGCAGAATATATATCTATAATAGATGATTATTTGCAGATGAAAGAGGACTATATTAATGCGCTCTCTGTTATAGAGAACGTTGTTCCGAAGGAAAGATATGGAGAGTTTGAAAAAAATGTTAATAAGCTATATGAATTTCTTCACATTTTTAAATCAGATTTAATATCCATAGAAATTGATAAAAAGGAAGATCATGAATTATGGTTTTGTGAGTTAGTTATGAATTACGGAGAATACAAAATTCATGCGGAATATGAAAGTACAGGGATAAAAAAGCTTATTAAATTATATGCATATTTAAAAAAAATGGTTCAAGGTTCAATTTTATTTATTGATGAGTTTGATTCGAATTTGCATGATGTGTATTTATGCGCGTTATTAGAATATTTAATGGAATATGGAGAAGGACAGTTATGCTTTACAACGCATAATGTCGGTCCAATGGATATTTTAAAACACCATAGAAAATCAATTGACTTTTTGTCAGAAAATCATAAAATTTATCCATGGGTAAAAAGTGGATCATATTCGCCGGCTAATTTGTATAGGAATGGAATGATAGAAGGTTCTCCTTTTAATATAGATTCAATAGATTTTATAGGAGTATTTAATACAAATGAGGGGGATAGATAATGGGAGTTCAATTGATCTTTGTTGTTGAAACAAGAAAGACATGTAATTCAGATTGGATTTATATTAAAGACACTGTTGAACATTTTTATTCGTATGAGAGAACTGAACTTAAATTGACACCTATATATATGGATGGAAAGGGGAATTATTTCAAAAAGAAAAAGGAAGTAGAAAGTAAGATAAAACAGTATAGGGCAACATCAAAAAATAATCAATCGAGAGTAATATACTGTTTTGACTGTGATAAATACGATAAAAAGCCAGAAGATTCGGTATTCTTAAATAAAGCAAAGAAATTTTGCGAAGAAATGAATTATGAATTTGTTTGGTTTTGTAAGGATATTGAGCATGTATATATAGGGAAAAGAATAGATGATAGTCAAAAGAAAAAGGAGGCAGAAAATTTTAAAATTCAAAAACTAATTGAGAAAGTTGATGGAAAAAATCTTTCTCAGAAAAATTATGAAGCAAAAAGAAGTAATATTTTAGCTGTGCTCGATACATATTCAGAATTAATTCGCTCAAACTAGCAGAATCCTGAGGGTCAGGCACCAAGGGGTCCCGGGGGTCAGCATTAGGTGCCAGACAGTGCGTCCAGATAAGGACGTGCAATCCGACAGGTGGAACTCCTGTCAAATAAGCTGCTAACCACAGCATTTGAAGCGAGTCTTGGGTGTGTCGCAGTAATGCGGCGTGCTAAGCGTAGACAGCGAGGTAGTAGGGATAGCTATAGAGCACCGAAATACCAACAAACCAGAGCGTCGACTCTGTGGTCAGAGGGGAAGACAATATGTGGGTTTATCGTTAAGGTGAGATTTCACATAGCTCTGCGGTGTCGGAGGGAACTATTCATGCTATACAAGGATTGTACGTCAACTGGAGAGAGCCTATATTTTCCCTATTAAAGTGCTGAAATAGGGTATGTTGAAGTACCGGGTGCCAGACCCCTGGTACTAAACTGTAAACGCAAAATGAACAAAATATGACTAAAAAGTCGAATGCTGTCGAATGATTTTGCTTGCAATATTTGGCAAAATGTGACATATTACAAATGTATCAAGAATATCGGTTCCGAGAAAGGGTACATTGCATCACATGGAGAGCTGCTGAGAGGTGGCTCTCTTAATTTGCAAAGAAATTTAAATTAGAAGCCTGATAGGGCATTGCTACTTTGCAATATTTTATCTTAGTCTTATATGAGATAGAGAGCAGAGGAAAGAAGGTTTATAAATATGGGAATGAGTAGTAGTTATAATTTTAGAAATCCGGTCCGACATTTTATAGATATTGATCATCTGGAGTATCCCCAAGACATTACTACGTTTAAACCGATTCGTGAACTATGTTGGACAAAACCAGTGGCATTTAGAATTTATAAAGAAGATGATAGATTTCGTACAATAAAAATGCCTAATATATTGAATTATGTTAGAGCACTGAAATATTATAGTGGACTAAATAACTTTAATAATGTAATGCTTTTAGATCCACAACATAAACGTTTAGAAACAAATTTAGATACGGGCGATTTTGTATCAGGTAACTATGATAAGCAATTGAACGATGATTTTATGACTTTGTGTAATTATGATGTTCTAGTAAAACTTGATATTAGTGAATATTATGGACGAATTTATACACATTATCTGGATTTGGACGATAACGGGCTTAAAGATGAACCACTTGCATGGTTGAATAATGGAAGAACTAGCGGATTGCTTATGGGAAATTATTTGTCTTTGTATTTTGCAGAATATTTGTTGAGCCGTATTTCAAATGAGTTACAGGAGAATATAGAAGCAGATTCGTTAAATTGTGTTTTTAAGTATTTTTCGGATGATTTTTATTTCTTTTGTAACAATGATGATATTGAAAAGGTTCTTAATCTGTTTGACAAAGTATTAGCTGAATATGATTTTGTTAGAAATGAAAAAAAGAAAATTTGGACATATGAAACTTATAATACATATAATTTGTTAACACGATATTGGAAAGCAACGATAAGAGCATGGAATTTAGAGGTCCTTAAAGATGATGAAAATCATGAAAAGCATCCAGAAATGCCGATGGAGCATAAATATTCATTTTTGAATCAGTTAATTTATAGATTGTCTACATTGCAGGATGAAAGAAGTAAAAGAAGTTTTATTATCAATTTTTTTAAAACAAAACATTTTCAGTCGCGTGATTATGCGAATTACAAGATATGTTCTTACGATTTGCATCAATTGTTTTTCTTGATAAAATTTGCACCAGAAAGTTTGCTTTATATTTCACATATTATAAATACAATATCGGATATAAAAGATAATTTAAAGACAAAAGAATTTTTAGCGGCTCGTTATAAGGATGCATTAAAACATGAATTACACGATATGCAATTGTATTTTTATTATGCAATTAAAGTGTTAGGGTTTGATGACATTATTCAGGATACAACGAGTCTGGTTTTGAAATCGCAGAATCAAGTATTGGTTGCATATTATCTTAAAGATGAAAATTTCTCTGAAGAACAAATATCTTCACTCAAGATAATGGAAAACGAAGAGTATTGGTTTCAAAATTATCATTTGATATTATATACACCTTCATTAAATGACAATTTAGATGCAAGTATAAGAAAATATCTCATTCCTGAAAGGTTATCACATCGACCAAATCTAACTAAGGAAAATAGATATTATTCTTTTTATTATGACAATCTTCATAATAGACATGCAGTGATTAGAGATATTTCAAGTGTTACAGCTAGTATAAGGGATTATTTAGAGTTAAGATCCCAAGAGACGATGAGCGAAGATAACCTTGACGAGTAAGGAGGCATTACGTGCCAGACCCCTGGTACTACAGCGCAACTTATCAAGAGAGTGAAAAAATAAGATGACAACGGTTGTATTTAGTGCTATACTTAATCCAGTGTCAAGGGTAAGTACACCTCATTAAATATGTCCAAAATGTTAACATGCACGAAAAACGGCTGTTGTCAGAATATTCTGATAAATACCTGCAAAAACAGGCTCTGGAAACCGCATAAAACCTAGGTTTTTGAAGGGGTACCGTAGAAATGAGGTATAAGCCCGAGAGGGCATTGACACAAGAATCTTTCCATGATAAGTACGAATTTATCGTACTGTAGAAATGAGGTATAAGCCCGAGAGGGCATTGACACTCTTCCATCTTAATAGATATCTTTACCTTGAGCAATTGTAGAAATGAGGTATAAGCCCGAGAGGGCATTGACACTCAGAACCACGATTTGCTTCAGACAAAGTGTAACTCTTAGTAGAAATGAGGTATAAGCCCGAGAGGGCATTGACACTTTACTCTGGAAAGCTCTCCTTTTACTCTCTGGACGTATAGTAGAAATGAGGTATAAGCCCGAGATAAAAAAGTGCCAGACTCCTGGTACTAAACTGTAAACGTAAAATGAACAAAAAATGACTAAAAAGTCGAATACTGTCGAATTAGTGTCAGACTTTGGTAAAATAAAGTCGTGTAGAGGCATTTACACGGTAGCTGCTCTTAAAGCATTACGTGCCAGACCCCGGCAAAAACCACATTGGTGCCGAAAATACCGGGTGCCAGCCCCCCGGTACTAAACTGTAAACGCAAAATGAACAAAATATGACTATGCTTGTGAAAAAAGTGCCAGCCCACTGGTACTTTGTTTTGTAAGAAATATTTTGTAATAAACTTGGAAGAGGAGAGAGGTAGAAATGAGAAAAAGATTTTTTACAGTAATGGCGGCAGCATTGGTGGTATCAGGAATGCCAGTAATGGCAAAAGAAACCAGTACGGAAGAAAAGATTAGTGAGGCAGTTGAAGAAACAAAGGACAGTACTGAGGCGGAAAGTGTAGTTTCAGAAAATGAGGATCGAATTTCGGAGATTGAGAAGCAGATTCACGATTTGGAGAAGCAAATTGCAGCGTTGAAAGAAGAACGAAAGCAGTTGCGAGAGTCCAATGTTACAGAAATAGGAGATGTAATTTATCAGGATGAGTCTGTTATCATTACTTATAATGGAATTAAGGAAGATGAGTATGGTGATGGATATTCGATTAATTTTATAACAGAAAATCTTACTGATAAAAAAATCATTGTACAGTATGAGGATGCTTCATTGAATGATTTTATGTTTTATGCTGTGTATTCAGCTAATTTAGCCCCAAATAAGAAATCTAAGGATGAAATAGACATGTATGAATCAGATGATGAGTATTGTCCGATGGAAGATCTTGAGTATTTGGAATTTAAAGTAGCAGTTTTGGATGGCGATTCTTATGATGAGATTTGTATATCTGATCCGGTTACAATTAGTTTTGAATAAGCAAATGCATAGTGTAACATACAGGGGATCTAAGAAAAAACTCTTGCAAAAATCTATCATGCGTGATATGATAACATAAAACAGACAAAGGAAGAATGTGCATTATATGCAGGAAAAAACAAAAGAGATGGACGGCGCTCTGACTAATAATATGGAAGAGTATCGGACACAAAAAAAGGCACGAGAAAAACGGCTTATGGCTTATGCAGAAGAAATTCAGAAAAATACGCTGCAAATGTCATCTGCATTGATTGAAGAATTAGTGGCAGAAAGAAAATACCAGAAGAAAACGCAGCAGGATATAGCAGATATTACAGGAATATTGCCAGCAAATATTGCGCGTTTTGAAAACGGTTCAAGAGTACCGACATTAGTTGTGTTGCAAAAATATGCTAGCGCTCTTGGGAAAAGGATAAAGGTTGAGCTTTGTGATCAGGAAGCAAAGTGACCACATTAAAAGTAAATATAGATAAAAGCACTGCGCTTTTATCTATATTTATATACAATCATTAATGATAGTATTGTACATGATAAAATACAGGAGAGAGGGTGATATTATAATGTTTCAGCGCAGAAACCCCCGGCCGTTCGCAAGAACGTCCGAGGGATGAATGCGCCAATTACAAACAACACAACCATCATTCCAACAGGGTTTTCTTCTGGAATTGTTGGTTTTTCTTGGCCTGA
>OGQU01000614.1_pt1 | contig 39937 bp, 40 predicted proteins | sample 1553341 | NCBI WGS metagenome assembly OGQU01 (sample SAMEA2579920, study PRJEB22360) | human gut metagenome | biome: human gut; feature: human-associated habitat; material: faeces | place: Denmark | collected 2008/2010 | reverse complement strand
GCGGTTCCGGCGTAATCCGCATTCTGCTGAGAAGGCAGCGCGAAAGACAGGGACTCTTTTGACCGAAGACGCCGCCGGCCGGTAACGGACGCCCAGCCTGTCCGACGTTCAGCCGCTTATTTTAGCGGTGCATCACCCCGAACACCGGCAGAGCGGTTCCGGCGTAATCCGCATTCTGCTGAGAAGGCAGCGCGAAAGACAGGGACTCTTTTGACCGAAGACGCCGCCGGCCGGTAACGGACGGGAAACAGGGCAAAACTCTTCAGGCAAAGCGCGCCGACAGCGCCTGATAGGCGATCGTCAACTGTTTGAACTTTTCTTCCGCTTCTTCCTTGTTTTCCCGGTTCAAGTCGGGATGATATTTTTTCACCAGTTTCTTATACTGCTTTTTGATCAGCGGCAACGAGAGGTCTTTTGCGTCAAGTTCCATAATTTTCAGATAACGGCGTTCCTGTTCGGTAAAAAATATTTCCTCTGCCGGCGGCACGTCGCCGCCGAAGTCGCCGAAAAAACCGAACTCGTCCCGCAGCCGGCGGCCGAAGCTGTAATTTATTTTTGAACGGAAACCGTTAAAATGCATGCGCTGCCGGGCCTTTTTCTTTTCCTCCTCCGCCGCCGCGGCCGCCTCCTCGTCGTCTTCCCCCTCGTAATAATTCCATTTAGCGTTGTAGGCCTGAACATGTTCCAGACAGAACCAATAATACTCTTTCAAACCGCGGTTTTTGGGTGCGCGGTACTCGCCGGGCTTATTGCAGCCGGGGAAATCGCACCGATGCTCTTTATCATCGTTTTGCGGCGCATAATATTTTTTCGTTTTTGCATATTTTATCATTTGATATAAAATTTTTTCATTTTTTAGTTGTATTTCTTTCTTATTAATAATATACTCTGGACTCAGTTTAATGGCAATAACATTATACCCGTTCCCGTGACAAACAAAAATGAAGAGCGTTCAATGACCAAACTAGTTAACAAAGTACTGTTTATCAACAATCGCCGCACCAGCATGCGCCTGTGCCTGACAGAATGGAAACTTGTTGACGAAATCTGCAAAAACGAGCATATCGCCCGCAACGATTTCATTGAGCTGATCGAGAACAGCAACAGTTCCGGCCTGGGGCTGACCTATTACACCCGCCTGTTCGTAATGCTGTACTTTTACAACAAGTCGCCGCTGGGCCGGATCAAAACCAGAAGGCACGGCATCGGCTGCCAGTCGTTTGTCAGCGAAATCATCACCGAAATGTCTTCTTCCCACGCCGCCTGAACAAAAATTGCCGGCGGGATGCACAAAGTCGTTGAAAAAATCCGCGGGCCCTTTATAATGAAAAGAAAAAATTCTTTTAATCAGCGTGGTGGAGAATTATGCCCGAACTGCCCGAAGTCGAAACCGTTAAAAACGGCATTGCCCAATTTGCCGGCAAGGCCGAAATCGTCGACGTCACGGTCCGCAACCGGCGGCTGCGTTCGGTTGTGCCGGACGGCTTTGAAACCGCCGTCCGCGGGGCAAAAATAAAAGAATACCGCCGCAAGGGCAAATACATCGTCATTGATCTCGACAACGGCCGCAGCATCATTTGGCACCTGGGCATGAGCGGCCGGGTCAAAACCGTCAAAAGCAACGCCGCGCCGGAGGAAAAACACGATCACGTGATCATTAAAACCTCGGCCGGGCTGCTGATCTTTAACGATCCCCGCCGTTTCGGCCTCATCTATGCCTGTCCGACAGCAGAAGTCGACCGTCAGCCCTGTTTTGCCGCCATGGGAACCGACCCTTTCGATCCGCTGCTGACGCCCGAGCTGCTGTTTGAGCGCCTGCAAAAAAGAAAAACGGCAATCAAACCGACGCTGCTTGACCAGAAACTGATTGCCGGAATCGGCAACATCTACGCTTCGGAAATTCTGTTTGCCGCCGGCATCCGGCCCACCCGCCGGGCCGACAGGCTCAGCCGCCGGGAGTGCGGCCGCCTGCTGGAAAGCGTCCGCGCCGTTTTGACCAAGGCGATCGACAACGGCGGTTCCACCCTGCACGACTACCACAAGCCCGACGGCAGTCTCGGCTATTTTCAGAATCTGCACTGCGTTTACGACAAAACCGGACAGCGCTGCCCGGGCTGCAGCTGCTCTCCCGAAAGCGGCGGCGGAATCCGCAAAATCGTACAGGACGGACGTTCAACCTTTTTCTGCCCGGTGAAACAAAAATGAAAACAATGACAAAAACAGACACCAGACGTTTCAAAAAGCTGCTGCCGGCCCTGCTCTGCTTCTGGCTGGCGGCCGCCGACGCCGGCGGCGCCGAGTTTATCGACGGGCTGGAAGACCTGCCGGCAATGCCCGGCATGAGCCAGCTGCCAAACGACAACATTTCATTCGGCAACGACGAGTCCCGCTTTGTCGAAGCCTATCTGAGCGGCCGAAAAACGGACTTTTCCGCCGTCGCCGCCTTCTACGAGGAAACTCTGCCCCAGCTCGGCTGGCATCTGACCGGACGGGAAAGCGGCAGCCTCCGTTTTGAAAGGGACGGCGAACGGCTGGACATCGTCCGCGAGAAAAAACGGCCGCTGTTGATCAGAATCACACTTAAAAGCAAAAATTAGGACAAGAAACATGAGTCAGGAAATTATCAGCGAAATCAAAAACCACACCGGTATCATCACGCTCAAAACCGAAGACGGGCTGAACGCCGTCAACCGCCGGATGCTGGCGGAAATCGCCGAAGCGGCAACCGCCATGGACATGAACGACGAAGTCAAGGCCATCATCATCCGCGGCGGGGAAAAAGCTTTTTCCGCCGGCGTCGACGTCAACGAATTCGTGGCCGACGTCAATCCCTCGGTGCTGGAAGAAATGTACGAGAACTTTGAAAAAATCGCCGACGTCAAAAAGCCGGTGATTGCCGCCGTCAGCGGATACGCCCTGGGAATCGGCTTTGAAATGGCTTTGGCCTGCGACATCGTGTTTGCTTCCGAAAGCGCCTGCTTCGGCCATCCGGACTTAAGTCTCGGCACGGTACCGGGCTTCGGCGCCACCCAGCGGCTGCCCAACACCGTCGGCAAGTCCAAAACGATGGAAATGATCCTGACCGGCCGGGCGATGAACGCCCGCGAAGCCGAACGCGCCGGCATCGTCAGCCGGATTATCCCGCTGCGCTATTTGTTTGACGAGGCGTTCAACACCGCCGAACGGATCGCCGCTTTGCCCGATCTGGCCGTCAACACCTCGAAGGAACTGATCAAAACCGCCGTCAGCAACACCAACCTGGAAGAAGGGCTGGAGATCGAAAAACAGGTTTACAAGAGCTCGATCGCTTCCGACGAATTCCGCCAGAATCTGGCAAATCTGGCAAAAAAATAGGAAAATCAGCATTTTTAATAAAAATTGTTGTTGACTAAAGAGCCACTCCGAGTTTATAAAGCTTATCAGAAAAATATTTGTGATTAACTCAATTTTGTACAGGATAAAATAAAATGGCCAATCATAAATCGGCAAAAACCAGAATTAACCGCAACAGCAAACGCAGCGTTATCAACGGCGCCCGCAAGAGCAGAGTCCGCACTTTCGTCAAGAAGGTGGAAGCCGCCATTGCCGCCAGCGACAAAGAAACCGCCGCCGCCGCTTTCAAAACCGCGGAATCCGAACTGATGAGATCCGTCCGCAAGGGCGTTTTCCCGATGAACAAAGTCGCAAGAACCGTTTCCCGTTTGTCGAAAAAGATCAAAGCTCTTTAATCCGGCAAATAAAGAAACGCGGACTTTTGAACCACATCCCCCGAAAAACAACGAAAGGGGATGTGGTTTCTTTTGTTTTAAAACGGCGATTTTTAAGGAATCCCGGCCGACTCTCGGGAAAACGCCTGTCAAGAAATTTAATTACAATGTTCTATAAATGTTCTGTTGTTTTTTATTTCGTTCTGTGTTTAATAATTAGTTAATTTGCAGGCGGCGACAGTCCGGCTGACAAAAATTTTCAAGAAAAAAATTATTTACGACCGTTTTAACTTTAGACTGAAAACAACAAGAAGGATTTCGCTAAAATGCCCGGAGAAGCAATAATGAATAATGAAGATGCGGTTCGGAACGAGTGGGGACAAATTTGCAGCCAACTCAGAACGGAAGTGGGGGAAAAGGCTTTCGACAGCTGGCTCAAACCCTTGAGCGTCGGTTCCTTTGCCAACGGAATCATGAATATCTGCGTTCCCACCCGTTTTATGCGCAACTGGGTCATCACCAATTACTCCGACCGCATTCACAAAATCTGGGAAAAGAAAAATCCGGCTATCAAAAGCATCAACTTCGTCGTTCAGGCAACCGAAGATCCGGCCGTCGGCATGCACAATTCTTCCTGCCGTTCGCTGCTGAAAAAAATTGCCACCAGTCCGGCGCCGCAGACCGTTTACCAGCCGGGAACCGGACAGGCCGCCGCCGAGTCGGCCGAATACGCCTCTTTCGGAGAATCCGGACAATCTTTGTCGGTGCCGCTCAACCCGCAATACACTTTCGACAACTTCGTGGTCGGCAAAACCAACGAATTTGCTTATGCCGCGGCGCGCAAAGTGGCGGAATCCGACAACATTCCCTTTAACCCGCTGTTTTTGTATTCCGGCGTCGGTTTGGGCAAAACCCATCTGATGCATGCCATCGCCTGGCATATCAAGCAGCGCTGCCCGGAAAAGAACATCGTCTACCTGTCGGCGGAAAAATTCATGTACAAATTCGTCCGCGCCCTGCGCTACAAGGACACCGCCGCTTTCAAGGAACAATTCCGTTCGGTTGACGTGCTGATGGTGGACGACGTACAGTTCATGGGCGGCAAAGACTCGACTCAGGAAGAATTTTTCTACACCTTCAACTCCCTGATCGAAGAAGGCCGGCAGATTATCATTTCCGCCGACAAGTCTCCGTCCGATCTGGAAGGAATAGAATCGCGGCTGCGGTCGCGCCTCGGCTGCGGTCTGGTCGCCGACATTCATCCGACCGACTTTGATCTGAGAATCGGCATTTTGCAGGACAAGGCCAAACAGCTTAACTGCGAACTGCCGTATAAAGTGGCCGAGTTTCTGGCACAGAAGATTACCGCCAACATCCGCGAACTGGAAGGCGCCCTGCGCCGGGTGGTTGCGCACGCACAGTTGCTGCCGGGAAAGGAAGTTTCGCTGGAAACGACTCAGGACGTGTTAAAAGACATGCTCCGTTCTTATGACCGCCGCACCACGATTGACGAAATCCAGAAAAAAGTGGCCGAATACTTTAACATTTCGGTCAAGGAAATGCAATCTTCCCGCCGTGCCCGCACGGTTGCCCGGCCGCGGCAGATCGCCATGTATCTGGCCAAACAGCTGACTTCGCGTTCGCTGCCGGAAATCGGCCGTAAATTTGACCGCGACCACACCACCGTCATGCATGCGGTGCGCAAAGTGGAAGAACTGATCGTCGAAGACCAGAGTCTGGCGGAAAACGTCGACAGTCTGCGCCGTTCGCTGGAAGCCTGACAAAGACATAACGACCAAAGCAAAAGCCGGTTTTAAACCGGCTTTTGTCGTAACGGAAAAAAGATCCCAAACGATAATTAACCGCCCCTTCAAACCTCAAAAAACGGAAGGAAAAAGGGAAAAAATGCGGAAGCAAGGAAAAGAGGAGAAAAAAGGAAAAGGCCGAAAGAGAAAGAGCAAAAAAAGGCCAAACAAGACAAATCGGACAGAGAAAAGAGAAGGATACGGGAGCTTAAAGGGGGTACAAAAGGGGAGAGAAAGAACAAGACGCAAAAAACCGCGGAAGAGAAGGAAAGAAAACAAGAAAAAAGGACATCCCAAAAAGGCCGCGAAGGAGAAAGATGAAAGGCCACAAAAGAGAACGTAAAAATAAAGCCGCGGAAAGAAAAGAAGAAAGAACAAGAAAGCAAGAACTTCAAAAAAGGCCGAGGAGAGAAGGAAGAAAGGCCACAAAAGAGAACGTAAAAATAAAGCCGCGGAAGGAAAAGAAGAAAGAACAGAAAAGCGAGAACTTCAAAAAAGGCCGGGGGAGAGAAAAGTGAAAGGGTAAGAAAGCGAGAACATCCAAAAGTCCGCGGAAGAAAAGAGAAAAAAGGAAGAAACAGCGGAAAGAGGAAAAGAAGAGAAAAAAGGGAAGAGAAACAGAGAAAAAAAGAAGAAACAGAGGAAAGAGGAAAAGAAGAGGAAAACAGGGAAAAGACAAAGAAAAAGAAGAAAAAAGGGAAACAGAGGAAAGAAAGAAACGGAAAAAAAAAGGCCGAGAGAGAGCGCAAAAGAGGAAATGAAGGCGAGGAAAATAAAATAAGCGGAAAGAACGGAAACGGGAAAAACAGAAAGATGAAACGGTCAAAGCAGGAGTCGGCATATTGATATTCAATAACAAAAAACAGCTTTTGCCCGGGCTACGCAAATCATCTCACGGCGGCAGCACCCGGTATCCGCCGGGCGGTCATCTCAAATACGGCGAAAGTTTCGAAGCGGCCGGCGTTCGGGAAACGCGGGAAGAAACAAACGGGGAACAGCCCTCAACGGCCGGAAATTGCCGGCATCACCAACGATTTTTTCGCCGAATCGGGCAAACATTACGTTACGGTCATTTTGAAAGCCGGCGTCGTCAACGGCCGGCCGCAGGTTACGGAGCCGGAAAAATGCAGAACACGGCTATGGTTCAATCTTTCCGGACTGCCGGAAAACCTGTTTCCGCCGATGCGGAATTTTCTTGCCGGACAGCGGCCGGAAGCGCCGCTTCAGGTATAAAAAAACTGTTGACGACTCGTCTTTTTCGGTTTTGCTTTGGCAATATTATGCTATCATTTTTCACAGTCAAAAAGGCGGTCGTCTTTTAGTTGCAACAATTTATTCGGAATCAAGGCCATGAAATTTGTTATTGAACGCGCAATTTTGTTAAAAACCCTCAACCACGTGCAGAGCATTGTTGAGAAGAGAAACACCATCCCGGTTCTTTCTAACGTAAGAATCGAGGCGCTCGGCGACGGCATCAGCTTTAAGGCCACCGACATGGACACCGAAATCACCGAAATCGTCGACGCCAAAATCATTGAAACCGGCGCTACCACCGCACCGGCCCACATGCTTTACGACATCGTCCGCAAGCTGGCCGACGGCGCGGAAGTGGAGATTACCTTCCCCGACGACAAAGGACAGCTGAGCATTGCCTCCGGCCGCTCGAAATTTGCCCTTTCCACCATCGGAGTGGAAGATTTTCCGGTCATTTCCGGCGACCAGCTGCCGATCAATTTCAGCATTGCCAGAGAAGAGCTGAAAGACGTAATCGACCGCACTCAGTTTGCCGTTTCCACCGAAGAAACCCGCTACTATCTGAACGGCCTGTACGTTCATGCCAAAAACGAAGGCTCGGCTAAAGTTCTGCGCGTCGTTGCCACCGACGGCCACCGTCTGGCCTGCGTCGAATCGCCGCTGCCGCAGGGCGCGGAAAAAATTGCCGGCGTCATCATTCCGCGGAAGACCATCGGCGAAGTGCGCAAGCTGCTTGACGATACCAAGGCCGAAAACATCGACATTGCACTTTCTGACAATAAAGTCCGTTTTACATTGGAAGAAGTTACGCTTACCTCCAAGCTGATCGACGGTACCTACCCCGACTATGAACGAGTCATTCCGACCGACAACGACAAGCTGCTGGAAGTGAAAGTAAAAGAACTGGCCAACGCGGTTGACCGCGTGTCGGTGGTGGCGGAAAGAACCCGCGCGATCAAGATGATCACCGAAGAAGCCAAAGTGGTCATTACCACCTCCAGCCCGGACCTTGGCAGCGCCTGGGAAGAACTGGAGGCCAAATATGACAACGAATCGCTCGAGGTCGGCTACAATTTCCGCTACCTGCTGGACATTCTGGGCGAAATCAAAGGCGAAAACGTTCAGATCAGCTTTTCCGACGCTTCGTCGCCGTCGGTCATTCACGACACTTCCGACGCCAGCGCCATTTACGTTTTGATGCCGATGAGGGTATAAACGTTGGACAGTCTGGCCAAAAACATCAAAGAAGTCGTTTCCTTAAAGTCAGGCGTTACCCGCCTGACTTTAACCGATTTCAGAAACTATGCCTTCCTGCGGATGACTCCCGGACTGCGGCCGGTTATTATTACCGGCGAAAACGGCAGCGGCAAAACCAACATTCTGGAAGCAATTTCTTTCCTCACCCCGGGACGGGGACTGAGAAGCGCCAGACTGGCCGACATCAAACGTTTTACTCCGGCGGTGATCAGCGAAGACTATACGCCGGGCAACGGCGGCTGGGCGGTTTCCGCCGTCGTTGCCAAAAACGGAGAGGAATTCGAGATCGGCACCGCGGTGGAAAAGAACATCAGAGAAAGCGAAGAAGAAACCCGCAGTTCCGACCGGAGAATCGTCAAAATCAACGGGCAGAAGGGCGTTTCCCAGACCGAACTGGGACAATACGTTTCCGCCATCTGGCTGACGCCGCAGATGGATCGGCTGTTTCGCGGCGGATCGCAGCCGCGGCGCAGTTTTCTCGACCGGCTGGTATATGCCTTTGACACCGAACATGCCAAAAGAACCTCGACTTTTGAGCATTTGTACAAACAATGGTACCAGTTGATCAAAAGCACCAACGGGCATGCCGATCCTCATTGGCTGGAAAGCCTGGAGGAAAGCATGTCGGCCGTCGGCGTGGCCATCGCCGCCGCCCGGCGGGAGCAGATTGCGCGGCTGAACCGTTTTATCGAAAGCGCGCCGGACGACGTTTTTCCCGACGTGCAGCTGGAACTTTCCGGCACCATTGAGCAGACGCTTGACACCCTGCCGGCGGTGGAAACGGAAGACTACTACCGTCACAAACTGGCCGGCGAACGCAAAAACGTCCTTTACAACGACGGGGTTGACGGCGTTAACCGCAGCGATTTCAAAGTTTATTACAAAAAGAAAAGAATGCCGGCGGAACTTTGTTCGACCGGTGAACAGAAGTCGCTTCTGGTCAGCATCATTTTGGCCCAGACCAAATGCCAGATTTTAAATCAGGGTTTTGCCCCGGTTCTGCTGCTGGACGAAGTCTGCGCCCATCTGGACGACGGCAAACGGGAAGCGCTGCTGGAAAAAATCCGCGAGCTGGACTTACAGGCATTCATCACCGCTACCAACCCCGAACTGTTCGCCTCATTCAGCAACTATGCCGAATTTTGGGAAGTGAAAAACAACACGGTAACCTGCAGATGACAAACTTTCGCCCCTTATACATATTTCTTGCGGCTTTGGCCGTCATTACCGCTTATGTGGTTTATGACGCCAAATACAATTACGTCAACTGGCGGACGGCCAACCGCAGCAGCGCCGACATCGCCCCTTCCCCGCTCAAGGAAAAAGAAGCGGTGGTTCAGGTTTATGCCGCCCGCACTTACAACTGGCGCGGCTATTTTGCCGTTCATCCGTGGATTGCGGTAAAAAAGAAAAACGAAAACTTCTATACCGTTTATCAGGTTACCGCCTGGAACCTCTACCGCGGAAAGAGCGCCGTTTCCATTGAGAGGGACATTCCCGACCGCTACTGGTACGGCAAACGGCCGCAGCTTTTGCAGACATTAAAGGGAGAAGAGGCACAAAAGGCCATTCCGGCAATCGAAAAAGCGGTCAGGGAATATCCGTTTGCCGACCGTTACCAGTTGTGGCCGGGACCGAACAGCAACACTTTCGTCGCTTATGTTCTGCGGGAAGTTCCCGAACTGACGGTTGAGCTGCCGCCGACGGCCATCGGCAAAGATTTTCTCGGCTACACGGTATTTCATGCGCCGACGCCGAGCGGCACCGGTTATCAGGTTTCCATCCTCGGCGCGGTTTCGCTGATTGTCGGGTTGAAAGAAGGAATCGAACTCGGCCTGCTGGGCCTTTCTTTCGGCATCGACTTTTATCCGCCGGCCGTCAAATTGCCGATTATCGGCCGTGTCGGTTTTTCCGACATTTAACCGCCGCCGGCAAAACAACGCTCATTACTCCTTCATACCCCGGATGCTCGGAACATAAATTGCCATATACCGGTAATCTCTTGATTTTTTACTGAAACAACTATACAATTTGCTTATTCCTGAAATTATTGTATATGCCGAAAGGACTAAACCTGCATGAAAAAACATATATTCCGTTCCATCCGTTTCTTTTTGCTTGCCGGCGCGGCAACAGGCTGTCTGTTCCCGGCGGCCGAAACCGCGGCTTATGATTTTGCCAACTATGTTCCGACTCTTGACCGACGTCATGCGCTGGCGGCGCAAGACCCCGCTTATTCGCCGATCGACAGCGGATATACCCTGCGGTTCATATCGGGTGCAAACGACGACTATGACTTTATTTCCTACGAAGTGACCAAAGACAACAACGTAACCCCCGTTTATTATAAAATAAACTATTCCTTTGACGGCGGAGAAAGCGGCGGAGAAGTTCTCAGCCGCATCGTCAACAGCGGCGAACGCGCCGAAATTACGGGTTATTTCAAGGATACGGTATCGAACAGCTATAGAAATCCGGGAGCCGTATACAATATGAGCGGCAGCAAAAAAATAGACCTGATCACCGCCGATTTCATCAACAACGGAACCGTCACCTCCACTTCTTCAAGCGTATTCGGCGGCGCTTTGGTCAACGGCGGCCTGACTTCCGTCGTTACCGGAAACATCAATGGCATTACCGGAGATTTTATCGGCAATTATGTCATCAACAACTCTAACGGCCAAAGCGGCGGCGGTGCGGTTACAAACCTCGGAACCATCAGGGAACTGTCCGGAAATTTTATTAACAACCATGCCAAAGGAACTTATCAGACCACGGGCGGCGCACTCCTCAACATAAAAACCCTGGGTATCATCAACGGAACCTTTATCGGCAACTACGCCGAAGGCAGCGTTGTCCGCGGCGGCGCCGTTTACAACACAACCGGACAGTATTCTTCAGAATCCGGCACTGACATTCCGATAGAGGGCATTCCGACCATTCCGCTGATTAAAGGCGATTTTATCGGCAATTACGGCATTGGTCAGGCATCGGCTTTTGGCGGGGCGATTTCCAACGTTTCCGGCGGTATCGCACCCGATATTTACGGCAATTTCATCGGCAATTACGTAAGCGCCAAACAGGCCCGCGCCGGAGCGGTTGACGCGCCGGACGGCCTCAACACCATTACCGGCAACTTTATCGGCAACCATGCCGACAGCAAAGACGGCCGGGCCTATGCCGGCGCCATTTATACGGGCAGCAGCATGCGTTTTGTCGCCAACGGCCTCAACAATTATTTTATCGGTAACTATACCAAAGATCCTTCCCGCGGCAAAATTTACAACGCAATCATGGTCGACAGCACCGAAAACGTTAAGCTGACTTTTGACATCACCGGCGGCGGCAACCTTTATTTCAACGACAACATCAACAGTTTCCAAAAAGAAGAAAACCGGTATGACATCGATATCCTCGGCTACGGCAGCGGCAAGTTTTTCATGAACAATTACATCATGAACGCGGGCGAAGTTACGGTCAAAGACGCAATGCTGATATTCAACCGGGCGCCTTATACAGATGACGACGGCTGCGGCGGCGCCTGCCGCGGTCAGTTTATCGCCAGCCTTGCAAGCGACGGCAGAACGCCGGATCCGTCGCTTGACGCGGTAACCAGCCTGAATTTGAACAATTCCCAGTTTTATTTGCACAACGACTACATTGAAAACGTGAAACTTAAAAACTATACGGTTAACGGCAATTCGCTGCTGCACATAGACGTAACAAAAGAAAACGGCGAGTGGACGGCCGATAAGATCAGCCTTTCGGGAAAAATCGAAGGCACCACCCGGGTCGTGGTTTATGACAGAACCAACGAAGACAACCGCGGCGCCAGCGTTTTGTTCATTGAAGCGCCGAACGATAAAGACGGCAACAAACCGGGCGTGTTCCGGGTTTACGGCAGTCCCTACAAATGGGACATCGCTTACAACCATCGCGGCGAAAAGAGCGGCAGCTATTGGTATTTGGTCGGTTCTGACGAGAAAAACGATCCGAGTTACGTCAGCTTTGTTCCCGATCCGATAGACATTGACGATCCGTTTGATCTGCCGGAACCGGACGCCAAACCGGAAGTAACGCCGGAAACGGTTGCTTATCAGGGATTGCCGGCGGCAGCGATCGAACAAACCCGTTCAATGGCCGGAAACGTTCGCAATCATGCGGCAGCCGACAAATTTTTCGCCGGCTCCTGCGGCGGCGTCTACAGTGACGCCTGGAACGGAAAAGCGCTTAAAAACTTTTGGATCAGTCCGGTTTATCATACCGCTTCAATCGACAGCCCGGTTAAAATCGACGCTGACATCAACGGACTGGAAGCCGGTTTTGATATCCAGCGCAATTTGCGGCACCGACTGGGCATTTTCGCCTCGTACCGACAGGGCGACTACGAACTGGACGGGCAAAGCGACGGTTTCCGCACCTATACCGGCGCAGACATTGACATCGACAGCTACGGCGCCGGTCTGTATTACCGTTACGATTACCGTCGCTGGCAGGTATTCGGCCTGGTCTACGGCGGCATCCAGCAGGCGGACGTCAAATCCGATGACGGCGTCGGCGGCGACAGCGACGGGGCTGAGCTGAGCGGCAGTCTGGAAGTCGGTTATCTTTACGACATAAGCGACAGCTTAAAACTTGAACCGGGCATCGGCATTGCCTATACGCAAGTCGATTTTGACGATCTTCGCGACTCGTACGGCAAAACGGCATCTTATGGCACGTTTCGGCAAACCGAACTGACGGCCGGGATCAAACTGGAAAAATATCTGCCGGCGGAAAACGGTTCAGCCAAGTTGTATTTTAAACCGAGCGTCATTCAGCTTCTGAGCGGTGGCGACAATGTGGCCGTCAGCGGCCTGCGCAAGACCGAGGGGCTTGACGACGCAACGTTGGGACGGGTTGAACTCGGCGGCCGTTACGGCTTTTCCGAACGATGGTCGGCTTACGGCTGGACAAACTACACTTTCGGCAGTGACTACGAAGCCCTCTCTTTCGGCGCCGGTTTCAGTTATGCCTGGTAAAAAAACGGTAAAACCCCTTCCCGCAAAGGAAGGGGTTTTTGGTAAATTGCTGCTTCCGCTTATTTGCCGCAGCCGCAACCGCCTTTTTTCGGCTGGTTGGAGGATTCTTCCTGAGAAGCGGATTTCTTGGTTTCGTTATTCATAGCAAACTCCTTGTTAAATTGAAAATGAAAGTCTTTAGCAGTCATTTGTCTATTTAAGAACCGCTAAGAGAAAAACAAGGGCTATAGTCCGAAAGTTAATCTTCGCCGAACTTATTGTTTATCAGCCGGGTCAGCTCGTCGAGCGCCTTTTGCGCTTCGGCGCCTTCGGCCGTAACCGTAATCACCGTTCCTTTGGACGCGGCCAGCATCATCAGCCCCATGATCGAACAGCCGTCGACCGCCTGGCCGATCCGCTCCACTTCCACCCGGGCGTCGAGATTTTCGATCGCTTTGACAAAAGCGGCCGCCGCCCGGGCATGCAACCCCTTGCGGTTTTTGATTTCCAGTTCGACGGAAAGTTTTTCCCCGCTCATGGTCTAAACCCCGAGAATCTGCGAAGCGACGTTGATGTATTTTTTGCCTGCTTCCTGAGCACCGAGAACCGTTTCCTTCAGGTTCTTTTCCTTGCGCAGCGAAGCGATTTTGATCAGCATCGGCAGATTGACGCCGGCCAGAATTTCCACCCTGGCTTTGTCCATGATCGAAATTGCCAGGTTGGACGGCGTGCCGCCGAACAAATCGGTGAGCACGATGGCGCCGCTGCCGTTGTCTACTTCGCCGACCTTGTTTAAAATTTCCTGCCGGCGGCTTTCCATGTCGTCCTCGGGACCGATGCAGACGGTGGCCACATTTTCCTGCGGACCGACCACATGCTGCATGGCCGCGACAAATTCGTTGGCCAGATTGCCGTGCGTAACTAAAACCAAACCTATCATCATATGCCTTTTCTTATTTTTTCTCGGAGCTGCCGCCGGTCCAGAAATTGACGGCGCCGAAGCTTTTGATCACGTCTTCTTTGCTCTTGGCCAGAACCAGTTCATCGGCACGGGTCTGACGGCCTTTGAAGACAATTTCCTCAACGTTGTCGACCGGCACCGCATAAACACGTTCGACCATTTTGCCCTGCAGTTCGACGATCATGACGAATTCCGCCTCTGCCAGCGGGCCTTTGGTTTCCTCGTCAATATTGTCCAGACGAACCGCCAGCCGGCCGTCGCGTTTCAGCAGCGCCGTTTTTTTGCCGTCGAATTCCAGCACCGGGTTGACCGGGCTGCCGTCGCGGGCGTCGATAAAAATCGCCAGTTCGCCGTATTTGTTCTCGATGATTTCAAAGAAATCCTGCTTTTCGACAACGGTGTAATATTGTGTTTCCATTTTGCGGTCCTTTATGGTAATATTGACTTTGTTTTGCATAGTAATACATTCGCCGCCAAGAGTCAATTTTGAGTTTGTAAAAATGGAAAAAACACCCGCCCGTTTCATCTGGCATTATGTCAAAATATTCAAATGGTCTTTTCTGCTGATCGGTTTTCTGGTCGTCGTCCGGCAAATTACCGAAGCAATCGGCCCCTGGTATCTGGCCAAGATTTACGAAACCGTTTCGGCTGCTTCCGAAAGCGGCATTCCCTGGCAGCAGTTGTATGTTTACGCCTTCCGGCTGGCGGCGGTCATGCTGGCGGGAATGCTGGTGGCGGAATCCGCCATGTTCATCATTGCCCGTTTTATGCCGAAAATGCGCACCATGGTGATCAAAGACACGTTTGAAGACGTCAACCGGCAGTCAATTTCCTTTTTCTCCCGCGAGATGACCGGCAACATTTCCGGCAAAGTACAGCTCCTGTCCAACAACACGATCGAACTGACCGGCTTCAGCCACGAGATTTTTTACATGGTCAGCAATCTGCTGGTCAAAACCGTCGTTTTAAGCTGGATCAGCTGGTATTATACCGTACTGATGGCTTTTTGGACGGCCGCAATCATCCTCATCAGCCGCAAACTGGGCAAAACCCGGCGGCAGCTCGGGATCGAAACCGGACGGCAGACCAGCGCCGCCAACGGCACCATCGTCGATGCCCTGGCCAACTACAGCGAGATCAAAAGCTTTGCCAACTTCAATTTCGAAAAAATCAACCTTTTGAAAACGCTCCGGCAGCTGCGGCGGGCAGAGAGCAAAGAACGCTTTGTCATGGGCATCATCCGCATGATCCAGCAGACGGTAACGGTCGCCTCCGGGGTCGGTTTTCTGTTTTTTTCAATCTACATGCTGAAAAAAGACATTATCGACGTAACCGACTTCATTTATGCCAACACGCTGTTCATGACCGTTTCGCATCTGGCCTTTTCCCTTTCCTGGAGTTATAATAACATTTCCCGCATTTTCGGCAATATCACTTCGGCGCTGGAAACTCTGGCGGTCGACCCGGAAATTACCGACGCGCCGAAAGCCCGAAACTTAAAAATCCGCAAAGCCGGCATCCGTTTTGAAAATGTCACTTTCGGCTACGATGCCCGCGATCCGCTGTTTAAAAACCTCTCGCTTGAAATCGCCCCGCAGGAAAAAGTGGGACTGGTCGGACTTTCCGGTTCGGGCAAATCGACCTTCGTCAAACTGATCAGCCGCTATTACGACGTCAACGGCGGCCGTATTACGATCAACGATTTTGACATTCGCGGCGTCACCCAGAATTCGCTGCACAAAAACATTTCCGTCATCCCGCAGGACGTCTGCCTGTTTAACCGCACGCTGATGGAAAATATCCGTTACGGCGACACCGACGCCGGAGAAGAAAAGGTTGTCGCCGCCGCCAAAAAAGCCTGTGCCGATAATTTTATCCGCAGCTTTCCCGACGGTTACCAAACCAAAGTGGGCGACCGCGGGGTAATTCTTTCCGGCGGGGAAAGACAGCGGATTGCCATCGCCCGGGCAATTTTGAAAAACGCGCCGATCCTGATCTTTGACGAAGCGACCTCCGCGCTTGACAGCCAGAGCGAACGCCACATCCAGAAATCCCTTTCCAACCTGATGAAAGGCAAAACCGTGCTGGCAATTGCCCACCGCCTTTCCACCTTGAGGGAAATGGACCGGATTTTGGTTTTTGACAAAGGGCGGATCATCGAAAGCGGCAGCCATGAAGAGCTGCTGACTAAAAAAGGGCTGTATTTCAAACTTTATAACATGCAGGCAGACGGCTTTGTCGGCAGTTAAAGCGTTTTCCGCCGCAATTTGCGGTTTTGTTCACTTTTTTCACGCCGTGGTTCTTCTTCTGTGTCGTCGTTTTCAACCGAAAAGGACGTACAGCGCCCAAGATTGACCATAACAGCAAAAAGGTATTTTGCCAGTTGACGATTGGGAATGCGATTGTAGGAAGAAACCAGCAAAATACTTTCATTGCTGCTCATGATATCGTTTGCGACTGCCAACGGCTTGCCGACTGCCAGTTCGGCGATCTTTTCCGGCGTATAATTCCGCATCCGCGGCGATAGCATACAAGTTTCAGCATCCATATCCTGAAAAAAGAACTGCACCGGCACATCAAGAACACAGGCACAGTCCCACAAGCGGGAAGCACTGATGCGATTGCCGCCGTTTTCGTATTTTTGAATTTGTTGAAAAGTGATGCCGAGCAATTCGGCAAGCGTTTCCTGACTGAGATTGAGTGCCAACCGGCGAAGTCTGATGCGTTTGCCAACGTGAATGTCGATCGGGTTGGGTCTGCCGTCCGGCATACGGCCGCGGCATTTTTTATTTTTTGAAAGAGCAGCAGTTGCTGCCGTTTCACGGTCAGAGAGCATGAAAATTCTCCTGAAATGGGGTTAAATTCTCCGCCATTCGAGGCCCGAAGGCGGAGGGAGCTTCCCATACCACATAACCGGTAACAACTTATTACTCTCCGAAGTTATACTTCGGCGAGCTATTCATTGTACTCCCTCCTCCGTTCGGAGATAAGAAGACACAATGACTTTTCTATATAACGCATTGTTATTATGTTATGTGGGAAGGGAATCCCGATAGCTTTTATAATAATCAGGTTTGCTTTCATGCTTTCAAACCACAGCCGAAAACCGGCTGTCAGTTAAAGCATAAATCAGTTCTCGGTAAAAAGCAATTTGATTTTGTACATCCCTCCTTTCGTAAAGAAAAACCACCTTGAAAAAATCCAAGGTGGGGAGTTTCCAATACACAGTAGGGTGCAGCCACATATTTGGCTATGCCTTATTTTGTGACACTCCCCTTTAAGAGAGTGCCAGCTTGCGCCATAAACAACCGGCGATGTTTCCTACTGAGGATTGGATTCCCCATGACTGAAATAATACACAGCAGGTAACTGCTGCCGCTTGTCAGTATATGGTAATTTTTGCAAAAATGCAACGTTTATTGTGCCTGTTCTTTTTTATCAAAATTATTAATTGAAAAAACAAGGATATTTTTTACCCCTTGGTACATTCTTCTATTTTTTATACTTTTACGCAATTACGGTTTGATTTTGCAATTAATCGCAGTATGATGAAAAAAATTAACCGGGAAATTGTTTGATGAAAACATTGGTCACATTTTTGTTTATTTTGCTGTTTTGCTTTGAGGCCTGTGCGCAGGGCGATCCTAATCCCTCTTTTCGTTACAGAGACGAGGAAATACAGAAAGACATTGATACTTACAAAAAAGAAGTAGAAAAATGTTATCAAAATTTCAGAAAAGAAGCTCAAGCTGCCGAAACCACTTCCCGGATGCTCGGGAGCGTTTATAACGCTGTTTCTTGCTATAGACACGTTGCGCATGAAATTATTGACAAATACTACTCGGAAAATGCCGCCGAACATAAAGAGGTTCTGCTTAATTATATCAAACAATCTTATAAAACTTACGAAAACATATACATGATTGCCGATGTATGCGGCGCAAACGGTTGTGGTTCAATGTATTATGTCTTATCAAAAGATATCGTTGCAACACGTGTTAAGATAACGGTTGAAGAATACATTCAGTTTTTGCAGCAATCTTTGGATAACAAAAAATAATATGCATAATAATTTCTTGCATCCTCAATACCTGTTCGTTCTCAGAAACCAGCCGGGAAAATTATCACGATTTTGCAAAAAAATTTATCATTATGATTTGATTTTGCAATTAACCACGGTATGATGAAAAAAATCAACCCGGAGACCGATTTATGAAAATATTTACCGCATTTCTTTTTGCCCTGCTTTTTGCCGCCAACGCTTTTGCCGATAATGCAGACAGACACAACCGAAGATGCTTACGATTGGGATAAACTGAGAAATGACATTATCATTTATCAAAACGAACTGGAAAAATGCGATAAAAACTTTGAGGAAATGGCACATAAAGCCTATTCAACCGCAGAGATGGTTGAAAGCTCAGATTATTTAGCAGATTGCTGCCAGGCTCTTGCCGAAAAAATCATTGATGAACAATACAGCAAGCGGGCGGAAGACCATAAAAAAGCGCTTTCCGCATATATTCAAGCAGCGTATGATATCAGTAATATTATCTATCAAACGGCCGATGTATGCTATCCAAGATGCGGCACCATGTTTATTGTGATTGGAAATAATACCGCTGCACACAAAGCCCGGACAATTGTTGAAGACTATATCCGAGCTTTGGATGCTCGGGCAAATCTTTGATATCATTATAATTTCAGTAATCTCTAAACAGCAATTCTATCCATCTCAGCCCAACAAACGAAGGAGAAAGATTAAGTGTTATTTTCCTTTGTAGCAATTGAAAAAAGAGCTCTTATTTACAACGGAACGCAACCTTCTTTTGGATTCCAGGTTAGGCAGTCATCGCGGCATTTTTGCAAATTTCCGTCCCAGACCTTACCGTCATCAATACAGGATTCTCTGGCATCATATTCTATTAATCCGATTTTATACAGCACGAAACATATTGTAAAAAGAGTAACAAAACCAAGTATTATTACTGCCAGAACAGAAAATACCCATTTTAATACTTTTGTTAGAAAAGTTAAAAAAACTTTTAATTTCATTTGCACAGACAGCCTTTTTATCTAATGAATTTATTATTTTTCCAATCTAAATCTCCTAACCATACTTTGCAATCTTTATCGGGATTCATCACACCATAAACGGTACCCTGCCAATTATTGCCTATATCTTTCAAACTATCTTTTATTGTATCCAAAACGGGATTACCTCTTGCCGTTTTTTTAATAAAATCTGCCGCTTCTTTCACAATGCCGCCGCTAAAGCCTATTATGGCATCTCCCATACCATTTTGGGCAACTTCACACATACCTTTTCGATGAAAATAATTGTCACTGTCAATTAAACCCAACTTATCCATCTCTCTTTTATTATTTTCTAAGGTTTTATATGATTTAACGCCGACATGCCTACATCTTTTATGGGCAAACAGTTCATATATCTAAAGAATTTATTTCTATGCAAAAACGGAAACGCTTGTGTTTCTTTCATATCTTTTAAATATTTGCTATATGCTTTTGTTGTTGTATCTTTTTCAACTGATGCTGTTTCTATCAGTTCTTCGCGGTCATCGTCATACTTGTAATAAACGTTTTCCGTTTCCCCGGTTTGCGGATTTTTCCGTTTAACCGGTATTTCTCCGTTAAAAATGCCCCGCAGATAATCGCCTGTTTCACTCATTTTTTTCCTCGACTTTTATGAATTACAAAATATGTATTAACATATAATGTATCAAAAGTCAAGGAAATTTACATTTCCCAACTTGATTTTGCAATTAACCGCGGTATGATGAAAAAAATCAACCGGGAGACCAATTTATGAAAACATTTACCGCATTTCTTTTTGCCCTGCTGTTTTGCTTCAACGCTTTTGCCGATAATGCAGACACAACCGAAGATGCTTACGATTGGGATAAACTGAGAAATGACATTATCATTTATCAAAACGAATTGGAAAAATGCGACAAGAATTTTGATGAAATGGCACATAAAGCCTATTCAACCGCAGAAATGATTGAAAGCGCATATACTTTAGCTGATTGCTGTCAGGCTCTTGCCGAAAAAATCATCGATGAACAATACAGCAAACGGGCTGAAGAGCATAAAAAAGCGCTTACCGCATATATTCAGGCGGCATATGATATCAGCGGAAATATTTACCAGACTGCTGATGCCTGTTATCCGACAGGATGTGGTAGTGCGGGTAATGTAATCGGAAAAAATACCGCAGCACACAAAGCCCGGGCAATTGTTGAAGATTATATCCGGGCTCTGAAAGCTCAGGCAAATTAACGAACCGCGTTATTTACACGATTTAACCAAAATGGTTAATCAACATCATAGTCCTGATAGCATTGTTTTTCATCTCTGCCGTTTTCAACACATTTCCGCACATCGATCTCAATACGGATCAATTCCGATATAATCATGTATAAAGGCAGTAAAATTGCACCTAATATAACAATTGAAATAAAAACTTTGATGATGTTATAAGCGATATCAGCAAACCGGTTGTCTTCAAACAAAAAATGCTTAAATCTATCTGATATTCTCATTTCTCATATTCTCTGTACGCAAAAAGTCCATTAAATCAACACATGGTCGATTTCGATTGTTTGCACCCATTTTATTACCTAATTCGTTATAATACAAATCTTTTCCACTATCGGACATGATTTCATCATGTTTTATACCTTTAAATCTTTTTGGGCCATAATCCATGACAGCTTCTTTTGCGTACCCAAGCAACAAGCCATTTATCTTGTTATTATCTCCCATTTGACCAAAATGACACTGTAGCAGCGGATGATAATATTCATCAGTGTGATCTGCTGCACCAGTATTTCTTCCATATCTTGAAATCAATTGGCTATTTGCTCTTTTCATTTGTTCATAATAATTGAACGCTATTTGAACATCTGCAGCAAGATTTCCCAGAGCATAAGTCCCGGGGGTTACTATTGGTATTATATCATCAAAAATACTTTGAATATTTATTTTTTGATTATTATTTTTTATTTCTACCAACCCTTCGCGGTCATCGTCATACTGGTAATAAACGTTTTCCGTTTCCCCGGTTTGCGGATTTTTCCGTTTAACCGGTATTTCTCCGTTAAAAATGCCCCGCAGATAATCGCCTGTTTCACTCATTTTATTTCCCCGCTTGATTTTGCAATTAATCGCGGTATGATGAAAGAAAAAATCAACCGGGAGACCGATTTATGAAAACATTTACCGCATTTCTTTTTGCTTTGCTGTTTTGTTCTAACGCTGTTGCCGATAACGCGGACAGAACCAAAGGTGTTTATGATCAGGAAAAACTAAAAAAGGACATTGTTGTTTATCGAAAAGAACTGGAAAAATGCGACAAGAATTTTGATGAAATGGCACATAAAGCCTATTCAACCGCAGAGATGGTTGAAAGTATATATTCTTTCGTTAACTGTTGCAAAGTTCTTACCGAAAAAATCATCGATGAACAATACAGCAAACGGGCGGAAGAGCACAAAAAAGCGCTTACCGCATATATTCAGGCAGCATATCACATCAGCAACATTATCTATCAAACTGCCGATGTCTGCCATCCAAGATGCGGTACCATGTACATCGTAATCGGAAAAGATACCGCAGCCCGCAAAGCCCGAACAATTGTTGAAGATTATATCCGGGCTTTGGATGCTCGGGTAATTTAACGAACCGAGTTATTGACCCGATTTAACCAACCGTCAAGATATCTTTCTTGTGTCGGCTCTTCTTCAACACGATTTAAATAATGTGCTCGCATACGATCAGCAAAATCATTTCTGAAACGTTCATGATCCATACCGCGCAAACGTTCATGTGTTGTATTGCCTATAATGGTTCCCGGCGGATCAATACCCAATGTCCGGTGCACGTCTTTTATCGTCTCCGGACCGCCGCGATTAACCGCCGACTCAAAAACGATTCCGACAACATCATCCGGCAAGGTTTTGATACCATTATAATTCCAATAATCTCTGTATAAAAGTGCATTTGCCCTTTCCCGGGTCATATTTTTGATATCTTCACGCGGATACGTACTACTGCTGATACCAAAGTTGGTTTCTCCTCCATGGTCATAAGGATCATTATTATATCCTCCCTCGCTTGGAATCGTATACTTATTCATGACCTGCCAAAATCTGTCATCAGCATTCATCCGGTTAATTAATTCTCTTGGAATATCATCACCGTAACGTGTATAATCAATCTCTTCCGGTTGAGCAGAAGCAAAAGCCATCGGTTCGTAAAAACGTCCGGTTGCCCGTTTAGGATACACCGCCGCTTCCTTTAGTTCTTCACGGTCATCGTCATACTGGTAATAAACGTTTTCCGTTTCCCCGGTTTGCGGATTTTTCCGTTTAACCGGTATTTCTCCGTTAAAAATGCCCCGCAGATAATCTCCTGTTTCACTCATTTTTTTCCCCGACTTTCATGAATTACAAAATATGTATTAACATATAATGTATCAAAAGTCAAGGAAATTTACATTTCCCAACTTGATTTTGCAATTAACCGCGGTATGATGAAAAAAAATCAACCCGGAGGCCGATTTATGAAAATATTTGCCGTTATCTTATCCATCCTGCTTTTTACTGCCAACGCTTTTGCATGGCCGAAAAGTTATCACCCCGTTTCGTTCAGCGATGAAATAATTCAAAAAGACGTTGACACTTACAACGCAGAAATGAAAAAATGCGACCAAACCCTTGACAAGGATACGAAAGCCGCCAAAAATACAGAACAAATGATCAAGAGCAATCAAAATGTCGTTTCCTGTTATGAAAATATCATTCATCAAATTATCACGAAATATTATTCGGAATCTATACCGGAACTGACAGAATCCCATACTAAATATATCCAACAAATCAATGAGATGTATGATTACATGTATACGACTGCCGACGAATGCGGTAACGGCGGCTGCGGTGAAAAAAATTTACTTTTATCCAAAACCGCGGTTGCAAAAGCCGTCAGGGCAATGCTGGAAGAATATGTCATGCTTTTGAAACTGACAACTTCCTAGAGAAAATAACTTTTGCCGCAATCTTTTATCCTTTCGGCATGCGGTCGGTTTGCAAAAACCGATCGTGATTTTTATATAAAAAATTTTCCCCTTCTGATTTTGCCGCCTGAAAATCCGGCCGGGAGAAAACAGCGGGCAGACATAAAAAACGGCCGGGAAAACATCCCGGCCGAAACTCAAATCAGGAACAAAGATTAAATATCCAGATTGACCACGTTCAGAGCATTTTCCTGGATAAACTCCTTGCGCGGTTCAACCACGTCGCCCATCAGGGTTGCAAACACCTGATCGGCTTCGTCCAGATATTCCGCCTTAACCTGCAGCAGGGAACGCGCTTCCGGATCAAGAGTGGTTTCCCACAGCTGTTCGGGGTTCATTTCGCCCAAGCCTTTATAACGCTGGATGGTGATGCCTTTGCGCCCCATGGCCATAATTGCGTCGACAAAAGAAACCGGCCCGTAGATTTTCTTTTCTTCTCCCAGTTTGGGTGAAATCAGGCGTTGTTCGGCACTGTAGTTTTCATGCAGAAAAGCCTTCATCTCGTTCAAAACCTTGGCTTCCGGACTTTCAAAAACGGAACTGCCGACAACATGTTTTTCTTCCACACCGCGGAGCGTGCGATGGAAATTGAGCGAACCGTCGTCCAGCCGGTCAGCCTTCCAGCCCTTGTCGTATTCGGCTTCCATGCTGTCGAGTTTAACCGCCAGCGCTTCGGCCAGAGCCTTCTGTTTTTCCGGATTTTGCACGACGGCAGGATCAAACATGCCGGCCACCGCCAGCTGCTCGACGATTTTTTCCGGCGCTTTCTTGCTTAAAACGGCGATCATGCTGCGAGCCTTGCGGGTATTTTCCACCATCGAAATCAGGTCGGGACCGGCAATCTGCTCGCCGTCGGCACGTTTCAGAACCGCATCTTCGCAGCCGCCGCGCACCAGATAGTCTTCCATTTCGTGTTCGTCTTTGATGTAGATGATCGAATTGCCGCGTTTGGCTTTGTAAAGCGGCGGCTGGGCAATATAGACATAGCCGCGTTCGATCAGTTCGGGCATCTGACGATAGAAGAAGGTTAAAAGCAAAGTTCTGATGTGGCTGCCGTCGACATCCGCATCGGTCATGATCACGATTTTGTGATAACGGCATTTGTCGGCGTCGAAGTCATCACGGCCGATACCGGTGCCGAAAGCCGTTACCATGGTGCCGATTTCCGCCGAATTGAGCATTTTGTCGAAACGGGCACGTTCAACATTCAAAATCTTACCGCGCAGCGGCAAAATCGCCTGGGTTTTGCGGTCGCGTCCCTGTTTGGCGGAACCGCCCGCCGAATCTCCCTCGACGATAAAGATTTCCGACAGAGCCGGATCTTTCTCCTGACAGTCGGCCAGCTTGCCCGGCAATGAGGCAATGTCGAGCACGCCTTTGCGGCGGGTCAGTTCGCGCGCCTTGCGGGCGGCTTCGCGGGCGGTGGCGGCTTCGACGATTTTGCCGACGATGACTTTGGCTTCCGCCGGGTGTTCTTCCAGCCATTCCTGCAATTTGGCGCTGACGACGCCCTCAACCACCGGACGCACTTCGGAGGAAACCAGCTTGTCCTTGGTCTGGGACGAGAACTTCGGATCCGGCACTTTGACGGAAAGCACGCAGGTCAGACCTTCGCGCATGTCTTCGCCGGTGATCAGGTTCTTGTCTTTTTTCAAAAGGTTGTTTTCCGCAATATAGTTGTTGACGGTACGGGTCAGCGCGGCACGGAAACCGGCCAGATGGGTACCGCCGTCTTTCTGCGGAATGTTGTTGGTAAAGCAGAGCATGCTTTCATTGTAGGCGTTGGTCCACTGCAGCGCCGCTTCGACCTGAATGTCACTGTCGCCGTCGGCGCCGGCAAAAGCGATAACGCTTTCGTGCAGCGGCGCTTTCGACTTGTTGATGTGGTTGACGAACGCGGTCAGGCCGCCTTCATAATGCATAACCGCTTCCCGCGGCTCGCTGCCCCGGTTGTCGATCAGTTTGAGATAAACGCCGGAATTGAGGAACGCCTTTTCGCGGATGCTTCTTTCCAGCGTGTCGAAATTAAATTCGGTCATGGTAAAGGTTTCCGGCGACGGCAGGAAGGTCACTTCCGTTCCGTGGCGGCCGTGGGCGTCGCCGACAACTTTCAAATGCTCGACCACGTTGCCGTGGGCAAAGGTAACCACATGCTCGTGCCCTTCGCGCCAGATGCGCAGCTTAAGCCAGGTGGAAAGCGCGTTGACGACGGAAACGCCGACCCCGTGCAAACCGCCCGAAACCTTGTAGGAATTGTTGTCGAACTTGCCGCCCGAGTGCAGCTGGGTCATAATCACTTCCGCCGCGGAAACGCCTTCTTCCTTGTGCATGCCGACCGGAATGCCGCGGCCGTTGTCGCGGATGGTGGCGGAACCGTCGGGATTGAGGATGACTTCGGTTTTGTCGCAATAGCCGGCGAGCGCCTCGTCGATCGCGTTGTCCAGCACTTCGTAAATCATGTGGTGAAGGCCGGTGCCGTCATCGGTGTCGCCGATATACATGCCCGGGCGTTTGCGAACCGCGTCCAACCCGCGCAGGACTTTGATCGAATCGGCATTGTATTCCTGTTCTTCCCTGTCGATTTCGGCTTGTGTCATGTCTACCATAAGTAATCTTCCTTACAATTTATTTTCGATACGTTTTCACTATTTGCAAACATACAGTATTTTCGCGCAAAACCCAAGCGAAAAGTACGAAAAATTAACGCTTTTGTGCATATTTTACGTTGTTTCCGGCGGGCTTTTTCAGTGCGCTTCGGCCCAGTTGCCGCCGATGCCGGTATCGGCGACGAAAGCGACGTCGTAACTCACTGCGCCTTCCATTGTTTCCTTAAGCAGGCGCGCCGTTTCTTCCGCCTGTTCCGCCGGCGCTTCCAGCACCATTTCGTCGTGCACCTGCAGCAGAATTCTGGCCTTGAGACCGCTTTCCTTCAGCCGGGCGAAAACTTCGTTCATCGCCTTTTTCATGATGTCGGCGGCACCGCCCTGCAGGGGGGCGTTGATTGCCGCCCGCTCGGCAAAGGAGGCGATCCGCTGGTTTTTGTCATTAATGCCCGGCACCGCGCATTTGCGGCCGAACGGCGTGGTCACGTAACCGTTTTTGCGGGCAAATTCGACGGTCTGCTCCATATAGCGCTTAATCTCCGGCATTTTGGCGAAATAAGCGTCGATGTATTTTTTCGCCTCGTCGTTCGAAATGCCGATCTGTTTGGCCAGGCCGTATTGGGAAATGCCGTAAATAACGCCGAAATTGATCGCTTTGGCATGGCGGCGGACGTTGGGCGTCACCTCTTCCCGCGGCAGGCCGAAGACCTGCATGGCAGTCGCGGTATGAATATCAATGCCGGCGGCAAAAGCTTCTTTCAAGGCCTTCACGTCGGCCAGCACCGCCATCAGCCGCAGCTCCACCTGCGAATAGTCGGCGGAAATCAGCCGGCAGCCCGGCCGGGCGACAAAGCAGCGGCGGATTTTCAGGCCGTCTTCGCTGCGCACCGGAATATTTTGCAGGTTGGGATTAACCGACGACAACCGGCCGGTGTTGACGGTGGTCTGACTGTAGGTGGTATGAACGCGCCCGTTTCCGTCGATCAGCGGCAGCAGAGCGTCGGTATAGGTCGATTTCAGCTTGGCAACCGCGCGCCAGTCGAGAATTTTGGCCGGCAGCGGATGTTCTTCCGCCATTTTTTCCAGCACTTCCGCCCCCGTCTGATAGCCGCCGCCGGCGCTCTTCTTGCCTTTCAGCCCCAGCTTGCCGTAAAGTATTTCGCCGATCTGCTTGGGCGACCCGAGGTTGAACTCCTCGCCGGCCAGGGCAAAAATTTCCTTTTCCAGTTCGTGCTGACGGTTCTCCAGTTCCGCGCTCAGTTCCTTCAGGCCGGCGGCATTGACCGCCACCCCGTTTTTCTCCATTTCAAACAAGGTGGCGACCAGCGGCCGGTCATAATGTTCGTAAACGGTCGCCATCCGCTCCTGCGCCAGCCGCGGACGCAGCACCCCGTGCAGCCGGAAGACAACGTCGGCCTGTTCGCAGGCGTAAGCGGCGGCAATTTCCGGTTCCAAATCGCCGGCATTTATCTTCTGCCGGCCGACGCCGAAAAGCTTGTCGGGGTTGGTCATTTCCACCCCGAGAAAAAGGCTTGAAAGTTCCGTCAGACCGTGGCCGTGCGAGGTTGAATCGAGAACGTAGGAAATGACCTCGACGTCGTCATAAGGCGAAAATGCCGTTTCCCCGGTCAAAAAACGGGACAGGAAATGCATATCGCGCTTGACGTCATGGCCGATTTTCAACAACTCCGGATCAGCCAGCAGCGGCTGCAGAAAAGCGGCAACGGCCGCGGCGGACAAACCTTCCGGCCGTTTGCTTTCGGCCGCGGAAAAAAGATCGAAGGCTTCCGCCTTTTCCGCTTCGGCGGCAAACGGCAGATAAACCGCACGGCCGCCGCCGACGGAAAGCGCCACGCCGACCGCCCGGTCAAAAACCGGATTGGTTCCGTCGGCCAGCACCTTGAAGGCAAAAGCGCCCTCTTCTTCAATCAGCCGCCGCCATTCCGCAAGCGTTTTGCCGTCCGCGGCCAACCGGTAATCTTTCGTTTCTTCTTTTGCCGGCGCCGCTTCGGGATAAACCTTTTTGCACTGTTCCTCAACCCAGCGGGCCAGCCGCGGTTTTAAGCTGTTAAAGCCGTATTTGGCGGCAAATTCTTCCACCAAAGTCAGTTCGGGACAGCGGCAGGGATAATCTTCCGGCCGTCTTTCCACCGGAACGTCGTCCCGCAGCCGCACCAGAGCCAGCGAAACGCGGGCGTTGTCAAGGTTGGCCAAAAGCGTTTCCCGCCGCTTGTTCTGTTTGATTTCCCCGGCATGAGCCAGCACCTGTTCCAGCGAGCCGAAAGCGTTGACCAGTTCGGCCGCGGTTTTGGGACCGATGCCGGGAACCCCGGGCACGTTGTCGGTGCTGTCGCCCGACAGCGCCTGCACGTCAACCACTTTGTCGGGATAAACGCCGAATTTTTCCCTGACATCTTCGGGGGTAAAAAACTTGTCTTTCATCGGATCGTAAAACTCAACCCCGGGGCGGATCAGCTGCATCAGGTCTTTGTCCGCCGACACGACCACCGCTTCCATGCCTTGTTCGAGCGCCAGCCGCGCGTAGGTGGCAATCAGGTCGTCGGCTTCATAGCCTTCCATCTCCAGATAATTGAGCTTTAAAGCGCCGACCGCTTCGCGGATGATCGGAAACTGGGGGATCAGCTCTTCCGGAACTTCGCGCCGGGTAGCCTTGTATTCGGGGAAGATTTGGTTGCGGAAATTTTCTCTTTTGGCGTCAAACAGCACCAGCGTATAGTCGCAGCCGATTTTGGAGGTGAGCTTCAAAAACATGTTGGTAAAACCATAGACCGCGTTGACCGGCGTGCCGTCCGGCGCATTAAGCGGCGGCAGGCCGTAAAATGCCCGAAAAATGTACCCCGATCCGTCGATCAAACAAATTTTTTTTGCCGTCATTGCCTTTCCTTTCCCGTTTTCGTCTTTTGCGCTCAATATAAACCATCAAAGCCGATAAGCCAACCGGGAAATATACTTATGCTTAACTTATTGGTGACATTTTCCGGTTATAATCGGCGAAAGAATCGCAACCGGGGAAGACAGATGGCAGCAAACGCAAAAGAAGAGAAAAAGGGCGGCAAACGGCAGACGGCCAAAAAAACGGCAGCAAAAAAGAAAACCGGCGGCGGGAAAAAAGTTTCCCGCGGCAAAAAAACGACCGGCGGCTTCCGCTGGTGGAAACTGCTTTTCTTTGCCGCCCTTGCCGTCGGCGCCGCGCTGGCGCTGTACGTCGGCTATTGCTTTGCCACCCTGCCCGACATTGAACAGGCGGTTTCCCGCACTCGGCAGCCCTCGACTTCGATCATTGCCGAAAACGGACAGGAAATTGCCACCTTCGGCAACGTTTATTCGGAAGTGGTCTATCCCGACGAACTGCCGCCTTACGTCATCAATGCGGTAATTGCCACCGAAGACCGGCGTTTTTATTCCCATTTCGGGTTCGATGTCATCGCCTTCACCCGCGCCATGACCGCCAACCTGATCAAGGGACGCTATGCCCAGGGCGGCAGCACCATCACCCAGCAGGTGGCCAAAAACCTGTTTCTGACCCCGCAGAAAAACATCAAGCGCAAAGTTCAGGAACTGCTGATGGCCTTCTGGCTGGAAAGCAAATTTTCCAAAGACCAGATTCTGACCCTTTACCTCAACCGCGTTTACATGGGCAGCGGTACCTACGGAATCGAGGCGGCGTCGCAGAAATATTTTCACAAAAGCTCGCGCGATCTCAACATGCTGGAGGGCGCCGTCATCGCCGGCCTGCTGAAAGCGCCGGCGCGCTATAACCCGGCCGCCGACAAAGAGCGCGCCCTCAAGCGGGCGGCAGTGGTATTGCAAAACATGGTCAACGCCGCCGTCATCACCCTGGAACAAAAGGCCAAAGCGCTGAAAATGCCGATCGGCGCCGGCATTCACGACAAACTCGAAGGCGGCAGATATTTCGCCGACTGGGTCTATCAGGAAGTAAACGCCTATATCGGCGAACGGGAAAACGACATCAACGTTTACACCACGCTTGACAAGAAAATTCAGAAAGCGGCGGAAAGCGCCCTCCGGCAGGCGGTTTTTGCCAACGCGAAAAGCAAAAGTGTCACCAACGGCGCGGTGGTGGTGCTGGACAGAAACGGCGCCGTAAAAGCGATGGCCGGCGGCATCAATTATGAGAAAAGCCAGTTCAACCGAGCCACTCAGGCGCTTCGGCAGCCGGGTTCGGCATTCAAGACGTTCGTCTATCTGACGGCTCTTGAAGAAGGCTGGGATACCGACGACGAAATCGACGACTATCCGATCACCATCGGCAACTGGAAACCGGAAAACTACAGCAAAAAATATTACGGCACGGTAACCCTGGAAGAGGCGTTCGTCCGTTCGCTCAACCTTGCCACCGTCAACCTGGCGCAAAAACTGCCGTCCGGGGACATTATCCGCACCGCCCGCAAAATGGGCATTTCGACCCCGATCGACGACACCCCGGCAATGGTGCTCGGCAGTTCGGCGGTCAAGGTGCTGGACATGGCGGTGGCCTATACCGCGGTTGCCAACGGCGGGTATGCCGCCTGGCCCTATTCGATCACCGAAATTTACACCCGCGAAGGCTATCCGCTCTACACCCGTCTTTACGACGAAGACGAACGGCAGCGGATTTTGGACGAAGACACGGTTGAAGCCATGACCGAGATGATGGAAAAAGTGATCCTTGAAGGCACCGGCAAAAGAGCGCAACTGCCGTTCTTTGCCGCCGGCAAAACCGGCACTTCGCAGGATTACCGCGACGCCTGGTTCGTCGGCTTTACCGACCGTTACGTGGCGGCGGTATGGGTCGGCAACGACGACAACTCGCCGATGAAAGGCGTCGGCGGCGGCACCCTGCCGGCCGAAATCTGGAAAAAAGTGATGCTGGCGGCGGAAAGCGAGGAGTGACCTTTTTTTGTAAAAAGATATAAATTTAGGGCTTTTATTCTGAAAGTAATTATATATAATCAGCATAAAACAAGAATCGAAAGAGAAGGTAAAGGACAAACAAAATGAGACAAAAACCCGTAATGCTGCTAATTTTGGACGGCTGGGGCTACCGCAAGGAAATTACCCCCGACAACGCGATCGAACAGGGGCATACGCCCAACTGGCACCAGTGCCTGAAAGAATATCCGCATTGCCTGGTACAGACCTCCGGACTGGCCGTCGGCCTGCCGGAAGGACAGATGGGCAATTCGGAAGTGGGACACACCAACCTCGGCGCCGGCCGGGTGGTCATGCAGGATCTGCCGAAGATCGACCTGGCGATCAAAGACGGTTCGCTTAAAAAGAACCCGGTTCTCTTAAAACTGATCGAAAAACTGAAAGAAAACGGCAAAACCTGCCACCTGATGGGACTGATGTCGCCGGGCGGCGTTCATTCTTCCCAGCATCACATCGTCGCGCTGGCCGGCATTCTGAACGAACACGGCATCAAAACCGACGTCCACGCCTTTTTGGACGGCCGCGACACGCCGCCGGAATCGGCCGCCGGCTTCGTCGCCGAATTTGAAAAAGACACCGCCGCCATGGAAAACGTCAAAATCGCCACCGTGGCCGGACGTTTCTATGCCATGGACCGCGACAAACGCTGGGACCGGGTGGAAAAAGCCTACAACAACATGGTTATGGCCGACGGCAAACGTTTTGCCGACGCGGTCGAGGCGATCAAAGCCTCTTATGCCGAAAAAGTCAGCGACGAATTCGTGGTTCCGGCCGTAATCGGCGACTATCAGGGATTTGAAGACGGCGACGCGGTGCTGATGGCCAACTTCCGCGCCGACCGCGCCCGCGAAATCCTGTATGCGCTGGCCGACAGGGAATTTACCGGTTTTGAACGGAAAAAGACGATTGAGCTGTCGATGGCAGTCGGCATGACCGAATATTCGGTCGACCACAACCGTTTCATGCAGACGATGTTCCCGCCGGAAGCGCTGGTGCATATCTTCGGCGAAGTGGTGGCGGAAAACGGCCTCACCCAGCTGCGAATTGCCGAAACCGAAAAATACGCGCACGTCACTTTCTTTTTCAACGGCGGGGAAGAAAAGGAATTCGCCGGGGAATCGAGAATTCTGGTTCCCAGCCCGAAGGTTGCCACCTATGACCTGAAACCGGAAATGTCGGTTTACGAAGTGACGGACCATCTGGTTGACGCCATCGAAAAGCAAAAATTCGACGTCATCATCTGCAATTTCGCCAACGGTGACATGGTCGGCCATACCGGCATTATGGAAGCGGCCCTGAAAGCGGTGGCCGCGGTTGACGAGTGCCTGGGCAGAGTGGTCAAGGCCATCAAAGACGCTGGCGGCGTGCTGCTGGTTACCGCCGATCACGGCAACGCGGAAAAAATGGTCGACGAAAAAACCGGCCAGCCCTATACCGCGCACACCGTCGGCGACGTACAGGCGGTGCTGGTCAACGGTCCGAAAGACGTTGCCGCGCTCAACAACGGCAAACTGGCCGACATTTCCCCGACCCTGCTTGACCTGCTCGGCATTAAGCAGCCCGCGGAAATGACCGGCAAATCGCTTTTGGTCCGCAAATAGAACCTGCTTCGGAGACGACCGCCGTTGAAAATACAAACCGCCTTTTTAACTTTGCTTTTAAGCCTGCTGACAGTGCAGTCGGCAGCGGCGGCGGTCGTTTCCCGCAAGGATCTGGAAGCGATCCAGATGCAGGTGGAACAAAAAAGCGTCGAACACAAGCGCCTGCAGGCTCAGGCCGCCAAAATCAGCGTCGAAATGGCGACGGTGAGCAAGCAGATGGTGCAAAAGGCGCGGCAGATTCAAAACACCGAAGACAGAATTTCGGCAATGGAAAAACAGCTGGCGCGACTGCAAAAAGAACTGAAAACGGCGGAAGACGACTTTATCAAAGAAGACGAAAACCTGATTCAGACTCTTTACGCGCTGCAGAATCTGGCCTTGAAACCGACGGAAGCGCTGTTCGTGCAGCCGCTGACGCCGGTCGAAATCATCAGAAGCGCGATGCTGCTTCGGGAAACGGTGCCGTTTCTGGCGGAAGAGGCCGCCCAGATCCGGGAAAAACTCGACAACATCGCGACCAAGAAAAGCAAGATCGAACAGCAGGTAAAAAAAATCTCCAGCAACAAACTGGCGCTTGAAAAAGAGCACCGGCAGATGAAGCAGCTGATCCGCAAAAAAGCGAAAATCCGCAGCCAAATCGAAGACAAAAGCGCCGCCGCCCGGCAAAAAATCAAACAGCTGGCGGCTCAGGCCAAAGACATCAAGGAACTGCTGGTCAAGCTGGAAAAGGAACGCAAAGCGCGGGAAAAGCTGGAGCGCGAGCGGCAGGAAAAGCTGAAGCGCGAACGCGAGGAGCTGGAAAGATACCGTGCCGAACAGGAAGCGCTGGCGGTTAACGAGCGCCGGGAAAAAGAACGGCAGGAACAGGCCAAAAGCGATGACTTGATAAAATCGCAGACCGCTTATATAAAAGACGTGGGGCAAAACTTCGTCAAAGCCAAAGGCAAACTTTCGATGCCGGCGCGGGGGCCGATTGTCGCGGCCTACGGGCAGGAAACCGCCAAAGGCGTCAGCGCCAAAGGAATCTCGATCAAGACCCGGAGCGAAGCGCAGGTGGTTTCGCCGTTTGACGGTACCGTCATTTTTGCCGGCCCGTTCCGCGGTTACGGCAACATCATTATTATCGAACACGGCGAACATTATATGTCGCTTCTGGCCGGCTTAAACAGCATCGACTGCGAAGTGGGGCAGATGCTTCTGGCCGGCGAACCGATCGGACAGATGCCGAGAAGCGCCGACGCCAAGCTTTATGTCGAACTGCGAAAAGACAGCCGGCCGATCGACCCCGAGGCCTGGTTTGCCAAATAAAAACAAAAGAACAAAAACAGGAAAAACGTTATGTGGAAAAAATTACTGACATTTGCATTAATCGCCAACATCGTCCTGACCGCCGGCTGCGTAACCGCCGCCGACAAAAAGGCGCCTTCGGCAGAAGAAGCCGACACCTATGAAATGCTGAATCTTTTCGGCGAAATCATGGAACGAACCAAAGCGTCTTACGTGGAAGAGGTGAGCGACCAGAAACTGATCGAATCGGCCATCAACGGCATGCTTTCCTCGCTTGATCCGCATTCCAGCTTCCTTGACGCCAAAAGCTTCCAGTATCTCAACGAGCAGACGCAGGGAAAATTCGGCGGCCTGGGCATTGAGGTGACGATGGAAAGCGGCGTGGTCAAAGTGGTTTCGCCGATCGACGACACGCCGGCGTTCAAAGCCGGGCTGAAACCGGGTGACTACATCATCAGCCTCGACGGCACCACCGTCGTCGGCATGACGCTTAACGAAGCGGTCGACAAAATGCGCGGCAAAAGCGGCACCAAAATCAAACTGACCATCCGCCGCGGCACTCAGAAACCGTTTGACGTCACCTTAAAACGCGAAGAAATCAAAATCCAGTCGGTTAAAAGCGAAATCAAAGCCAAAGACGTTGCCTATATCCGCATTTCCTCCTTCAGCGAAGAAGTGGACAAAAACGTAAAAGACGCTTTGGCCAAAATGCAGAAAAAAACCAAAAACGGCATCCGCGGACTGGTAATCGACGTGCGCAACAACCCGGGCGGCCTGCTGGACCAGGCGGTAGCGGTTTCCGATTTGTTCCTTGACAAGGGGGAAATCGTTTCTACCCGTTCGCGCAACGAGGAAGACACCATCAAATATAACGCCACCAAAGGCGACGTGGCCGAAGGGCTGCCGATCGTAGTGCTGATCAACGACGGTTCGGCCTCGGCGTCGGAAATTCTCGCCGGTGCTTTGCAGGATCATAAACGGGCAATCATCATGGGCGAAAAGTCTTTCGGCAAAGGTTCGGTTCAGAGTGTCATTCCGTTTGCCAAATACGGCGCCATCCGGCTGACCACCGCCCGTTATTACACGCCTTCCGGCCGTTCGATCCAAGCCAAGGGCATCGAACCGGATATCGAAGTCAAGCCGGCCAAGGTCGAACTGCTTAACTTCGACGGTCTGACGATCAGCGAAGCCGAGCTGAAAAACGCGCTGAAAAACGACAATGTCGAGGCCGGCGGCAAAGATCAAAAAGCCGATGACAAAGACAAAAACGGCGACAATGACGAAGACCTGCAAAAAGACTATCAGCTGCTGCGGGCGGTTGATACCATCAAGGCTCTGAGCATTTACGCCGCCGACAAGAAATAAGACGGCCGGGCCGGAGTTTTGCGGCAGCACGCATGCTCCGGCTCTGTTTTTTAAAAGTAAAAAACAAGGACAAAACAATGAACGGCAACTATCGAAAATGCGTCGGCATCACGGTTTACAAAGATCATAAGGTTCTTTTGTGCGAACGGCGCGACCTGCCCGGCGCCTGGCAGTTTCCGCAGGGGGGAATCGAAGCCGGCGAAGGGCTGATTGAAGCCGCCCGGCGCGAACTCAAAGAAGAAACTTCGATCGTTTCGGTCGAGCCGGCAGATACCGTAACCGAACCGCTGCGCTATACTTTTCCGCCGGAAATTCAAAAAGGCGGCAAGTGGAGATATGACGGACAGGAAATGCAGTGGGTATTGTTCCGCTTTACCGGCGAAGACAGTGAGATCAACCTTGAAACCGAAGAGCCGGAATTTGCCCGTTATGCCTGGGAAGACATTGACGAAGCGGTCAAAAGAATTGCAGAATTCAAGAAAAACGTTTATATTAAAGCGGTAAAGAAGTTTAAGCCTGTTGTTGAGGGTTAAATGACGGAAGAAACAAAAACGGAAAGAGACATTCAGGAACTGATCGATCTGGCGTTCAGCGCCGTCGTCCAAACTTCGGTCGAACTGGAAGACGACCAGCTGGACGCGCTGGAAAACCTTAACCAGTATTGCGTCAACGCCGCTCTGCACAACCCGGAAGTGATCAAAAAGCCGCTCAAGGTGGTTTATAAGACCAACGAGGGGCTGAAAGAAGCGCTGGTGGCCATCTGTCTGGCCTATTCGCTGGTCAATCCGCGGCGCAAGCTGAGGGAAAACAAAGAGTTTTTTGACAAGAACATTACCATTTACCAGCGTCCAGGCAACGTCAAGTTCATCGATTTCGGAGAAATTGCGCCGGACAGCGTACAGGCGGCCGTTTACTGGGACATCATCGAAGACTGGAAGCTTTATATCGACCGGGAATGCGGCGGAATTAAGGCGCTGGTGGACGAAAAGACCAATCTGGCGGGGCTGGACAACTACATCCGCGGCGGCGATCCGCTGTACGAATTTGCCCGCTTTCACCGCAAATATACGGAAAAAACGAAGCTCCAGGAAGAAAAAAGCAAAATTTCCGCACAGGACGCTTTCCGCAATGCCGTCGTTCAGTCGGTGGCAACCGAAGTGACCAAACAGCAGCTGCTCGCCGGCAAAAACCCGATGGAAATCATCGACTCGCTGTTAAATCAGGCTGCCTCTTACCGGCCGGAAATCGAACGCCGGCCGCCCGAGCAGCGTCAAATCGGCTATCGGAATCGGGAACACCGTTCAAACGGCCGCCGGCGGTACCATAACCGGCAGGACGAAGATTAAACCGCGGGAAACGCGATGGCAGCGGTCTTCAAGTATTCCGCCCTTGTTTTATATGCCGCCGCAACATCTTTCGCGTGTTTCGTTGTTTTTACTTCGTCCGCCGGAAATTACGACGCATCAACCGAAGGGCTGCTGCCGCTTTTGCAAATCGGCACGGAAGCCTTATATTTTATAACTGTCATATCGGTTTATGCAATTGCTTGCATATGCGGCAGGGACAATTTAAAAACCTTTTGTTTCATCAGTGCTGTTCCCGTTCTTTTGGCTTACGGTTCTTTCGTCTGCCGGAATTTTGTCATTTCAAACGGCATGGCGGGAGCGGCTTCCGTTTTACTGACGGCCTTGTGCGCCCCTTTGTTTTTTCCTCCCGCCGGAATCTGAAGGGGCTTTGCGGTATAACGCTTGTTTTGCTGTATCTGATTGCTCAAATATATTTCGATACCTCTGTTTGTATTTTGGCATATTATTCCGCCGCTGACGGTGATTAAGCTTTTAAACCGGCCCCGACAAGCCGAAAAACGCAACAGATATCCCGGGAAAACGGAAGCTAAAACGGCCGCCAAGCCCGCGGCTCGATTATGATCAAAAGCGCAGGCCGGTGCGGTTTGCTCTAAGCTTGCGGTTTAACCATAATCAAAAGTACAGGTTGATGTTGTCGGCATCAAAACATTCAGTCCCCGGGTAAACCCGGGATTTTCTGCCAGGTAATTAATAAACAAACAGCCCCTTAAAAAGAGGCCGTTTGTTAATAATCCGGTTTTTGAAGCAGGTTATTTACCCGTCTGTTCTCCGTTCTTTTTTGATTTCAGTTGTCCGCAGGCGGCCAGAATGTCCTGTCCGCGGGCGGTGCGGATCGGCGCAGCGAAACCGTAATCCTGCAATTTTTGCGAAAAGGCATGAATCCGGTTGTTGGAACTCGGTTGATAACTGCAGCCCGGCCAGGGATTGAAAGCGATCAGATTGAACTTGGCGTTGATTTTGTATTTCTTCATCAGAGCCGCCAGTTCGTCGGCATGTGCCGGCGTATCGTTAAAATCTTTTAACATCAGATATTCGAAAGTGATATAGCCGCCGTGGTTTTCCTGATAGTCGTGACAGGCCTGCATCAGCTCGGGCAGCGGATATTTTTTGTTGATCGGCATAATTTCCGAACGCTGTTCATTGTTTGATGCATGCAGGCTGACCGCCAGTTTGACGCCCATGTCGCGGTCAATGTCGCGGATATGGGGAACAATGCCGGAAGTGGAAAGCGTAATCCGCCGTTTGGAAATGGCGATGCCTTCGCCGTCGGTCAGAATTTCCACCGCTTTGACCACGTTTTCGTAATTCTGCAGCGGCTCGCCCATGCCCATCAGCACAATGTTGGAAAGCATCCGTTTTTCGCCGTCCAGGTTCCATTCCCCGTAAACGTCGCGCGCCAGCATAAACTGGCCGACGATTTCTCCCGCGGTGAGGTTGCGGGTCAGCTTCTGGCTGCCGGTATGACAGAAGCGGCAGCCCATGGCGCAGCCGATCTGGGTGGAAATGCAGACCGCGCCGCGATCGGCTTCCGGAATATAAACGGTTTCGATTTTTTCGCCGTCGGCAAATTCCAGCAGCCATTTGCGGGTTTTGTCGCTCGAGAGCTGTTCGGTCACCGTTTTCGGCCGCGAAAGGACAAAACGTTCCGCCAGCTTCTGCCGCAAAGCCTTGGACAGGTTGGTCATCTCGTTAAAATCGGTTTTGCCGTAAAAATAAACCCACTGCCAGATTTGTTTGACGCGGAAAGCCGGCTCGCCCATCTCCCGCAGACAGGCGGCCAGCTCGTTTTTCGTCAGCCCGATCAGTTCGATTTTGTCCGTCATTTTTTGCACTTGGCGCTGATAGCGCGGTAAGCGGCGGTAAAGCCGGAAAGGGAATAGGTATCTTTGGTGGCCGTGCCGCGCGAGGATTCGCCGGTAACGATCATCCGTTCGCCTTTTTTCATCGCCGCAACCAGTTCTTTGTCGGTTTTTTCGCTGACGGCCCAGGCTTTGTCGTTGTCGACAAACATTTTGTCAATGGTGGTTTTGCCGATTTTTACCACCACTTTGGCGTCGCGCTTGTAGGTATAGCCGGCAACGAAATTGACGACGTCAAAGCTTTTTTCCGCCGGGCGGTGGGTGATGACGACGTAGATGTCGCCGCGCTGGGTATATTTGCCTTCGTCCTTCTGCGGGCTGGAGGCCATGTAGCAGACGACGTTTTTGCCGTCCTGATAATAGAAGGCGGACCAGTCGTTGTATTCGCCCAAAAGCTTCGGCGTGCCGGCGTTGGCGGCAGCCGCGCCGAACAGGAAAACGGCGCTCAGAATAAACAGTTTTTTCATTGCAATACTCACATTCGGGGGTTAATTTCTGACATAATTGTATTTGAAAATTATCTAAAAACGGTTAACAATACAAGCATAAAATTTTTTATGAAACGGGACAGACCATGATCAGGGACAATTATCTCGACATCAGCCGCATCACCGCCGATCCGGGCGTGCTGAAAATATTTAAAATCATCCGCGGCTACGGCGGAGTCGTCCGTTTTGTCGGCGGCGCCGTACGCGACGCACTGGCGGGGCTGAAAGCCGCCAACATCGACCTTTCCACCGACCTTTCGCCCGACGAACTGGCGGAAGCCTGCGAAGAAGCCGGCATCCGCACGGCGCCGATCGGACTGAAAATAGACACTCTGGGGGTGGCTGTCGGCGGCACCCTGCTCGAAATCAGCTCGTTGAAAAAACAGGTGAAGGGCGGCAACGGGAGAACGGAGGTGGAGTTTACCGACAACTGGGAAGAAGACGCTTCCCGCCGCGACCTGACGATCAACGCCGTTTACGCCGACGAAAACGGCAACGTTTTCGACTATTACAACGGCATCAAAGACCTGGAAAACGGGATTATCCGTTTTATCGGTGACGCCAACCGGCAGATCCGCGAAGATTATGTGCGGATTTTGCGTTTTTTCCGTTTTTATTCGCTGTTCGGCAAAGCGCCGGCCGACGCCAAAGCGCTGAAAGCCTGCCGCGACAATCTGAACGGGCTGAAAAACCTGCCGGTGGAAAGAATCCGCGACGAACTGGTCAAGATTCTGCTGACGCCGAAGGCCGCCCAAACCCTGAAGCTTATGTTTGAAAACGACATTCTCGGCTATTGGCTGACCGACCCTCCCTGTTTCGACGAATTGGAAAAACTGATCCGGCTGGAAGAAAAACACGGTTTTGCGCCTGATCCGGTACGGCGGCTGTTTGCCCTTTTCCGGCCGGACAAAACGCTGGCCGAAAACATTGCCGTACGGCTGAAGTTCCCCAAAAACCAAAAGGAAAACCTGATCCGGCTGGCAGAAGCGGAAAGCGGCGACGGGGATTTTTCGTCGGCGGCGAAGCTGAAACAGGCGGTTTACCGGCTGGGCAAAGACGTTTGTCTTTCCCTGCTTCTGCTGCGGAATGCGGCAAACCGCGGCGGCAAAACCGATCCGGATGAAGCCGTCCGCGCGGTAAGAAACGCCACGGTGCCGGTTTTCCCGGTCAGCGGCAAAGACATCATCCGTCACGGCATTACCGGCAACGCCAAAATCGGCGCCGCCCGCGAATATCTCGAACAGGTATGGGTCGACAGCGGTTTTGAACTGACCCGCGACGAACTGCTGGCCAAAATAAAACCCTGAGGCAGGCGCGGCGGCACAAACCC
>OGQU01000568.1_pt1 | contig 42019 bp, 38 predicted proteins | sample 1553341 | NCBI WGS metagenome assembly OGQU01 (sample SAMEA2579920, study PRJEB22360) | human gut metagenome | biome: human gut; feature: human-associated habitat; material: faeces | place: Denmark | collected 2008/2010 | reverse complement strand
TTCAACATCTCAACGAAGAACAAAACCGAAAGTGCGCAGGAATTCGGACGTTATCAAGAATTCTGTCCGTTGTCTTTTCTCCCGTTTCAATTCTGCAGACAGGTCTTCGGGCGTCTGATTGGATGTATCACGGGATTCCTATATGGAAGGATTTCACGATTCGACGGAATATCAGGATTCCAAATCAGGAACAATAAGTTCTGACAAGGCTAATCTTCCTTCCAGTAGCATTTTATGCATTAGATTATCCCCGCGACTACGGTCTGGCATGGATTCACCGTAGGCTGTTAGCAGGCCTGTGATTTGCTGGTATAGTCCGTCTTTAATGTAAGGATGGTCAGATGGGAAGTAGAACAGTAATTTTGTATTCGATCCATATAAATCTATACGATCGAATATCGCCTTGAAATAAGAATAATCTGCCTGTCCCAGTGAATGACCATATACCTTTATCGTATTAAAATTCTCGCCAATCCGATATGGTTCCAGCAATCCGACGGATTCCTCTTTCACACTTGTATCTCCCGACTGCCTTAGAACCCTATACGTTTTAGTGAATTGAAGAACTGCTGGGTTGCTTTTCTGCTGGTTTGGAAGTTGGTTCATATCGATTCCAAAAATAATATGATCCTTTCCTAATCGTCCATGCACATTTCTCCAGCATGCAATGCGAAAATCGGACAAAGAAGAATCTATTTTATCGGGCTGCGGAACCGTGTAATTGAAAGATAGAATATAATTCGAGGTATCCCTTGGATCTTCCTCCGTGTCCGCATCGCGCAACACGCGAAACAGATTACATGATTTTCGAATGTAATCCAGAGAGGCCGCCTCTTTAGTCAAAAAACTTCGAAGGCTTTTTCCATAAGCTGTAATTCCTCAAATAAGAGGTTGCGGAATGCGTCCTCATCTTTTATATAACTAATGCGTTCTGGTAGTGAAGAAGGAAGAGGCCATCCTCCTAAGGCCTTAACTTTTTGCAAGAAGCTGTATCGTTTTTGTATTGGATGGATGATTTCCACATAATCGTTCATCCCTTTACACGATACCCATTTCAGGATGACTGCCTCTACATCTTTCCAGCTCTTCGGATTATTCTCTTTTTCGAAGGCGAAGATATGATCCCATAAATTCTCTGGATCATCTGGGTTCTCTTTCCACTGAGCATAAGGCTCGCACAACCAAGGTTTTTCCATCCTCGTTTGAAAAAAATCATCGAATTGTGATCGTAGCTGACATTCAAGGTCAAACCCGTTCCCCAAAATAATAAGTTGGTTATTCCACGGACTCATTTTTGATTGCTTTCTAATTAGATTAACAAGCCATCTCTAATTTTAATGCGATGATGCTTCTCTCCCCTCAAAAATCCACCGATGTTTTCAGAATGAATGAGAGCTGATTTGTATGTGAGCGTGGCGATGTCCTATGAGGGCGGACAAGACTAGGGTTTGATATGAACTGATTTTTGTTCCGCATTTCCCCTAACTCGATGGGAGATGATGGAACCATGGCAAAAGGAACGAGACACACGCCGGAGTTCAAGGCGAAGGCCGTCAGGCTGTTGACCGAGTCGCGCGGCTCGTATTCGTCGGAGACCAAGGCGATCGAACAGGTCGCCAAGGATCTGGGGGTCGCGCCGGAGACGCTGCGCCGTTGGCGCAGCAAGACGGACGCCACGGTCGCGGCGGAGGCCAAGCAGTCGGCCGAAGACGCGATGGCGGAGTTGAGGAGTTTGCGGGCCGAGGTCGCGCGATTGAGGCGGGCGAACGAGATATTGACGACGGCGTCGGCTTTTTTCGCGGCGCGGCTCGACCCGACACGGCGTTGATGGTCGCTTACATCGACGAATTCAAGGACCGTTTCAGGGTCGGGCCGATCCGCAGGATGCTGGCCGCTTCGCTGGACTGCGGGTTCATCACGCCGCGCGGCTACCGCATGTTCAGATCCAGGCCCGTCAGCCGCATGGCCGCCAGGCACGAGGCGCTGGCCCGCGGCATCCTCGAGATCCATGCCGATTTCTTCATGGCCGTGTACGGGTACCGCAAGACGCGCGCCCAGTTGTTGGCGCGGGGCTGGGATCCGGCCGAGATCGGCCGCGACCAGGTGATGAACGTCATGCGGGAATTGGGAATCCGCGGCGTGCGCCGCGGCAGGACGCCCGTCACCACCAAACCGGCGGAGGGCACGGGCGGCAGGCCCGACCTCGTGGAACGCAGGTTCGATGTGTTTTGTCAAATTGAAGTAGTCCAAAACAGCGAGCTTGTCAAGTTGTTTGTGTTTGGGGTGTGTTTTATAAATAGGGTTCCATTCGTTCGGGGTATGCGGCCGCGAGTTGGGCGAGGGCCTGTTTCCAGTTGGTCGTTATGCGCCCCTCGATGAGCCTTCCCTCGCTTTTGCGCCTGGTTTTGTTGCCGTCTTTGGCGCGTTTGAGGCTGCGTTTGTCCTCGATGTCGCAGATTGCCAGCCAGAACAGCTTGACCACGGCCTGGTCGTTGGGGAACTGGCTGCGGTTGCGGCTGACCTTGCGCAGCTGGTAGTTGAGCGATTCGATGCTGTTGGTGGTGTACACCACCCGGCGGAGCATGGGCGGGAACTGCAGGAACGGGACGAACCGGTCCCACGAGCGTTTCCACGTGGCGGCCACCGACGGGTATCTCCGGCCGAGCTCGCTTTCCGCGAACTCGCCGAGCGCCTTTTCCGCGGCCTGCCCGTTGGACGCGCAGTACACGCTCCTGAGCGCCGCGCACACCCTCTTCCTGTCGTGGTCGGCGACGAACCTGTTGGCCGCGCGTATCAGGTGCACCACGCAGGTCTGCACGATCGCCTTGGGCCACGTGGCCTCCACGGCCTCGGGCAGGCCCTTGAGCCCGCCGCAGCACACGATCAACGCGTCGGCCATGCCCCGGTTGGCCATCTCGGCGCACACGTGCGCCCAGAAGGAGGCGCCCTCGTTGTCCTGGACCCATATGCCAAGCACATGCTTGAACCCGTCCATGTCGACGCCGATGGCAATGTGCGCCGCCTTGGGCAGCACCCTGCCGTTGTCGCGCACCTTGACCCTGACGGCGTCCAGGTACAAGACCGGATAGAACTCGTCCAGCGGCCGCTCCTGCCATTCGAGCACGGCGTCGCTCACCGCGCCGGTGATGTTGGATATCGTCTCGGGGCTCAGGTCCGTGCCGATCGTCTTCTCAAGGTGGTGCTGGATGTCGCGCACCGTCATGCCGCCCGCGTACAGGGATATGATCATCTCGTCCAGTCCGCCCAGCCTCCTGGAATGCTTGGGCACCAACCTCGGGGTGAACGAGCCGTCCCTGTCGCGGGGAACCTGCACGGTCACCTCTCCCACCGGCGTGGACAGCGTCTTGGGATACGAACCGTTGCGCGAGTTCGCATGCCTGCCGCCCGCCTTCGACTCCCTGTCGCCGGGCGCGTAGCCCAGATGCGACGTCATCTCGGCCTGCAAGCCGCGTTCCAGGGCGACCCTCGTGAGCTCGCCCAGCAGACCGCCGTCGCCGGTGAGCGCGATCTGCCCGCCGTCTATCCGTTCGAACAGGGGATCCAGCGCTCCCGACGCGACCAGCGAGTCCACCAGGGACCGCGAATCCGTCACGGCACCATTGTCATTCCCGGCTACATCGTCGGCCATAGGCTTCACTGCCTCGGTCACCATGATCGTTTCCTTTCAATCAGATGATCCCATACACAAACAATTAGACACCCTCAAAACAGCGTGTCGGTCCAGTCCGAAAAAGCGGCGGGTTTCAGTCCAATTAAGCGAAAGACCCGCCGCCGTTGTTCTTCCCATCCCATCAGGGCGTGGGTCCGCCTGTACGACTCTCCCTCGAACCTGATCATCCTGCCGTGATGCACGGTCCTGTCCACGATCGCGGTCGCCATGTCCGGGTCGCCGAACACACGTCCCCAACCGGAGAACTCGATGTTCGTGGTGTAGATCACGCTCTGCCGCTCGTACGCGTTGGCCGCGACCTGGAACAGGAGCCTGGTGGATTGGCAACAGCGTGTTGGACAGTTTCTTAGAGGACGAGTCCCTGTTCGGTGAATTCCTTCGGACTCCGGTATCCAAGGGTGGAGTGGAGCCGCTGGTTGTCGGACCACCACACGTAGTCGTTGAGGCCATGCCTCAGCTGCTCGATCGTGGTGTAGTGGTTCCGGTACACGAGCTCCTTCTTCAGCGGCCTGTTCGTCGATTCGACCACGGCGTTATCGTAGGGGTCGCCCTTGCGCGGCAGCGATCTTTTGATGTCGAACGCGTCGAACACCGCGGCGGGCGTCACCTCGCCCCTCGCGTTCCTGCGTCCCGCGCCGGTGGCGTTGTCCATGACGATCACTGGCGGGACTCCGCCGATGTGCTCGAACACCTCGATCAGCCCGTGGCACAGGCATTCCGCGTTCTCCCCGGGCAGGCTCGTCACGTACCGCATGTTCGAATGGGGGAACGTGACGACCAGGCAGTGGTCGTCCACGAGCTCGCCGGCGATGCGGGCCTTCGCCACGCCGAAATCGATCTGCGCGACGCCGGGCGCCCAGACGAGCTCGCCGTATCCGTCGGAACCGCTCCGGTTCGCCTCGCGCCAGCGTCTCACGTACCTCAGCGTCGTCGTGTACTCGCTGTCGTAGCCGGTCTCCGCGCGGAGCCTGTCGTGCACGCGTCTGGCGGTGTGGCGCTGCTTGCGGGGCAGCATGCGGTCGGCCTCGAGCCATCCGTCGACCAACGCCGCGTACGGGTCGATCTTGGAGCCGCGGCGCCTGTCCGTGGGCGGTTTCGGCGTCATGTCGTCCATGTCGGCGTATTTCGCGACAGTGGCGCGGTCCACGTCCGGCCTCCTCGCGATCTCCGACCTGGACACTCCCTGACGGTCCAGTCTCCTGGTATCTTGCTGTTTGGGCATCGGTATCGCCATCGTCCTTTTCTTCCCGAGCGCCGCCGGCTGCAGCCGGCGGATTTGTTTTTGGGCTGCGTCTCGGGAATATACAGGCACGGCGGGCTGGTGCCTGTTTTCGTCTGGGCGGTCATATGGTGCAGTTTCCGCTGGAAACCAGCAGCCTATGCTGCGGAAAAACAGTGCAGAAATTGCTTAAGAAAAATTGAAGCAAAACACGAAAGGAGGATGTATGTTTACATCGTGGCAAGTCGCATCCCATACGGGATGCGTGGATTGAAATCCGGCACCGACCACTTGGCCTGCCCGGACCTCGCGCGTCGCATCCCATACGGGATGCGTGGATTGAAATACGATAATCGTGTACGACCGGACCTTCACTACCGGTCGTATCCCATATGGGATACGTGTATTGAGATGGTCCGCTTTTGAACTGTCGTTTTTTGATTTATCGCTCACTTCACATGACATATGTCGGTTTGGTCAGTTAATTTGTGAATATTCGACCATACGACTAGAGTGGCCTGTGGCTTTCCGGTCGGCTTCTTTGCTGGCTGGAAGTTTTGCACAGACTTGATTTGTATCTGCCGTGTGCCTGCGTTGTATTTACATCGCGCCAGCATGTGTGCGGAAGCAGATCGCAAGCGAATGGTTCTCAGTACCATCCATGTGAGTCAAGCACACATCTTTTGAGAAGCAGTCGCGATGCCGGGAGTCGGGTTCGTCGTAATTCAAACGTCGCGTCCGTTCCCGGTTTTTTATCTGGCATACGGTGTCACTGCGGGAAGTGAGAATGAGTTCCGCGCCTGCTACGATGAACAGTGCAAACGATTATTACTTGTGTGTGGGGGGGTGTTCTAATCTGCGGATGGCGGAATCAATTTACCCGATTGGTGCTCATCTTCGCGTTCTCGCAGGTAATCGCGAAATTGTTCGTATTCCTCGTCGCACCAAGGATTTTCATCATGAACTTGTCCAAACAAGGTGATCATATCCTTCGGAGGAGTGAGGTTAAACTCGATGATGGCGTCAACGCCATTTTCGACTGGCACTCCCGGTCCATCATGGTCAAGGATGTCTTGATCGAGATTGGCGTCGTAGTTGTATCCATGGTCTCTTAGAAATGAAATCATCATTTCCGCAAGACGTACATAACGGTCATATTCCGGCCTGCCGAACGCTGCCATTTCAGTCAGCTCCTCGTGTGATTGATAAATCGCCTTTGTACATGGATACTGCTCCGACCAAAAGTGAAACCTGTACGTATCGCAATGCCATCCACTATATTCAATCCGGCTGTGCAAGACGTCGATTTCTTGATTTCATACAACCTGCATCGCCATATCAAAATATACAAAATTGTCCACTTGCCGGTTGTTGATGGACCTTATTCGAATTCTGGTTCAAAACCGTCATCAATCGGCTCATAATCTTCGCCGAATACGTCTGCATCGGTTAGCAGTGTGCTGTCATCGTTGCGTAGGCGTTCCACGGCTTTGCGGTATAGCGCGAAATTTTCTTCAGCCTGAGTGAGCCGGCGATAGTCGGCGGGCGTGATTATGACCGCGCTGGGCTGATTGTTTTTGAGTACGACGACTGGATGGTTGTCGCCCACCTGACTTAATGCTTTGCTTGCTCCGCCGTGGTTAAGGCTGGTGACGGAGACCATGCTGTCAAGGATCGATGCGGCTGACATGTTTCTCCTCTGCGAGATTGCGTAACGGCGCGACGGCATCGCTTTTGCGCATGTCGGGCGCTTCGTTGCCGCAACCGGCGTAAGATATCTGCGAATGTCAAACATAAGCGAGATATCTGAAGGAGAGAAGATGTCAACAAACGAAGCAGCATTGCCGCAGTCGACGGTCCGGGTTGCCCAGGCTGATCCGGATGGAATCCTTCTGGTGATCCACGCAGGCGCTGGCAATCGCGGCAAGAAGGACACGCCGGAACGTCGCGCCCAGGTGGAGCAGGATCTGAACAGGGCCCTTGAAGCCGGCTATGCGCTGCTGGAACAGGGCGCTCCGGCCGAGGATGCCGTCTGCGCGGCCATTCGTGTCATGGAGGATGCTCCCGAATTCAATGCTGGCCGTGGTGCCGCGTTGACGAGCGAAGGCATCGTGTCCATGGATTCCTGCCTGATGACCGGCGTTGACGGCGAAGTCGGCTCCGCATGCGGTCTGACCACGTCCAAGAACCCGATCAATGTGGCGCGCGCCATCAAGGAGAAGACCAAGCACGTCATGTTCGCCAAGCCGGGCGATAACCTGCTCAAGGAGTGGGGCATCGAACTGTGCGACAGCGAGTACTTCATCACCCCGGCCCGTCAGGAATCCCTGCGTGAGGCGCAGTCCAATGGCGACGAATGGGAGAAGCATGGCACCATCGGCGCCGTCGCACGTGACGCGTCCGGCAATATCGCAGCCGGCACCTCCACTGGCGGCATCACCAACCAGATGCCGGGCCGTGTTGGCGATTCGCCACTGCCGGGTTGCGGCACTTACGCCAATAACGATTCCGTTGCGATCTCCTGCACCGGCATCGGTGAGGCGTTCGTCAAGGAAGTCGCCGCACACCAGGTTTCCGACCGTGTGCTGTATGCCAAGGAAGATCCGGTCGAGGCTGCGAAGGCCGCGCTGGACGGTGTGGCCCGTCACCACGGCGACGGTGGCATGATCGTCGTCCCCGCCCATGGCGACGGTGCGATGGTGTTCAACAGCGAGATGATGAACTGCGGTTGGAAGTCCCCGAAGGGCAGCTACGTGCAGAGCTGACGCCATAGGTTTGACGCCGTAAGCAAATAAACGAAACGGCTGCAAAACGCCGAGTGGGGGTTCGAATCCATTAAGGATTCGAACCCCCACTCGTTTTTCGTTGCCGATTGGCAGCGAAACGTCACAACGAAGCCGTCACTTGGTGATGGTGTTGTAGGTAGGCAGGTTGGTGTAGTCGAACGACACGTTCTTCACGTTCGTCGCGGACGCGGCGGCGACGTTGTCGTTCCACAGCGGAATCACCGGAAGATCCTTGGCCAGCACTTCCTGCGCCTTGGTGAAGTCCTCGGTTCGCTTCTTCACGTCGGTCTGGGCGAGCGCGGCGTTCAGGAGCTTGTCGAATTCCGCGCTCTTGTAATCACCATCGTTCGAACCATGACCGTCAGCGGAGCTGGAGGCATATAGCGGATTGAGATAATCTTCAGCGGACGGGTAATCCAGCATCCAGCCGGCACGGAACGCGGTTTTGATGGTGCGGTTGGTCACCTGGTTACGCACGTCGCTGAACGTGGCGTACGGCTCGCCAGCGGCGTCGATGTCGAGTGTGTTCTTGATCTGGTTGCACACGGCATCGACCCATTCCTTATGGCCGCCATCGGCATTATAGGCGATTCGGAAGTTGCCGGACCATGGCTTGATGGCATTGGCTTTCTTCCACAGTTCCTTGGCCTTGGAAGCGTTGTACTTCAGGTTGTCGCCGTTCTTCTCCAGCTTCTTCACATATTCGGGGACGAGCGGTGAAGTGAAATCGGTGGCCGGGGTCTTCGTGTTGTCGTAGACCTTCTTGACGATCTGGTCGCGGTTGATGGCCATGGAAATGGCCTGACGACGCAATTGGCCTTCCTCGTCGTTACCGAAATGCTCAAGACGTTCCGGAATGACGAAGGACTGGAATGAGGATCCTGCCTGGCTGTAGGCGATCACGCTGGAATCCTGACGGAAGGTCTTCACCGCGGACTGTGGAATCTGATCCATCACGTCGAGGTTGCCGGACAGCACGTCGGAGTAAGCGGAATCCTCATTCGTATAGACGCGGTATTCGATGCCTTTGTTGGCCACCTTGCGGCTGCCCTTATAATCCTTGTTCGGCACGATGATGATGTTCTTGTCATGCGACCAGGACTTGAACTTGTACGGACCATTGCCAATCGGAGCCTGACCGAACTTCTTGATGTCCTTAAATGCCACGCTCGGCAGCGGGAACATGGATTGGTGCGCGAGCTTGGTCGGGAACACGGAATCAGGCTTGTTCAGCTCGACGACCAGCGTGTAGTCGTCCGGGGTGGAAAGACCGGAAAGTGTGGCCTTCGGATCGACGTTCGGATCCTGCAGCTCGTCATAGCCCTTGATGGTGGAGAATCGGCTTGCGGTCTTCTGCGCGTTCTTCACATTGGCGGCGAAACTCCAGGTGTCGGCGAAGGAATGGGCGGTTACTGCCTCGCCGTTGGTGAACTTCCAACCTTCCTTCAACTTGATCGTGTACTTGGTGGCATCCTCGTTCGGGGTGATACTCTCGGCCACTTCAAGATGCTGCTTGCCCTTCGCGTCGAAGCTCACCAGACCTTCGAACAGGTAGCGGATGACCTTGCCGCCGCCCATTTCGTTGGTGTCGCTCGGAATCAGACCGTTCTGCGGCTCGCTGTTGTTCACGGAAATCAGCGAGGTGTCGCTGGAATTGCTGGTGGCGGCGTTGTCATCGGATGACGAGCCGCATGCGGCGACCGACATCAGCATGGTTCCCGCCGCGGCCATGGCGACCAGGCGGTGGAGCATGTTTCTCTTCATTGTTTTCTCCTCTGATGTTGACATTCCGTCGCTTATGACGGCGGAAAGACAATAGACGTGATTATAGGAGTTTTGTTAACCGAGCTCACTGCTCTGTCTCAATGTGAGATGGAACGTTTCCATACAAAAGGGCTAAGAGGGTAATGCAGGGAGGGAAGAGGGGCGGGATGCCGCTGAGAACATCAGTCGAAGCGGACGCCCTCGGGCTTGCTGGGCAGCGAGTACAGGAATGCTTGGATGATCAGCGAGATGCCGGCCATGCCGAGGCTGACATAGAACAGCGTGAGCAGCATTCCCGGGAAGCTGTTCGGGTCATGAAAGTCGAGTTTCGGCGGCTCGTGGGGGATGACCATGATCATGCCGATTTCGATGATGACCAGGCCGAACGCAATGACGACCAGCATCGCAAGGGCCAGAATGGTGCCGACGTGCCCAAGCAGAAACCACCAGCCGGTGCGGTTGGCATCATGCAGCCTTCTGAAGGAGATGGCCATGATCGGTACCATGGTGGCCAGCATCCACAGTATTCCGGACACCGTTCCGGCAGCCGGAATAAGGAATATCAGCACGCTGACCGGAATGAAGAACAGCATGGCGAGCCAGAACTCGCGTCTGCTGGAACGCCCCCGAAACTCCATGTAGCCGATGAAAAAACGTTTGACGGCATCAATGAAACCGCAGTGGTAGTCGGGCGTCCATGTGCCGTTGCCGCTGTAGGGGAATCGCATATTCGTAAAGCCTTCTTCTCAATGAAACGCATACGCTGGATTCGCGTCGCGCGTCCACCGACGGTGGTGTGCGGCCATCGTAACATGCTGCTATTCGCCCATAGCGCAACCGTTGCAATCGCAATGATTCGGCGGATTTTCCCGCAATATGGCGTGTGTGGCCGCCCATAGCGTCGGTCACACACGAAAGACGGAAAACTTTAAAGCAAACCGTCCGCCTGCAACGCGTCATGCATACGGTTGAGGCAATCCTCCAGCAGCGGATACGGCATCGCCATGTTCACACGCGCGCAGCCGGCTCCCGCACGGCCGCACGAACGGCCGTCGGTCAGCGCCACCTTCGCCTTCTCAAGGAAATACGCGGCCGGATCGTCAATGCCGAGCGGGCCGAAATCCAGCCATGCGATATACGTGCCGCGTGGGCGAATATAGCCAACGCCCGAGAACCGCGTGCTCATCTGCTCATCGAACAACCCAAGATTGCGTCGCACGTAGGAAAGCGCGTCCTGGAACCACGGATCGCCCTCGTTGTAGGCGGTGGTGGTGGCGATCGCACCGATCGTGGCGGTCTGATGCTCGCTCCACTCCGCACGTTCCGCCCACATCTCACGGTCCGCCGGATTCGTCAGCAGCACCTGCGCGCACTTCGTACCCGGAATGTTGAACGACTTCGACGCGCTGGTGGCGGTCATAGACTGCCGCGCGGCCGCCTCGCTGATGGTCGGATACGGAATATGACGCCCCTCGAACACGAACGGCGCGTGAATCTCATCATTGAAAATACGCACGTCGTACCGTTCCGCCAGCTCGCACAGCCGCTGCTCCTCGGCCAACGTAAGCACCTTGCCGATCGGATTGTGCGGATTGCACAGCACGAACGCATGGCAGCCAGCCGCGAACGCGCGTTCGATCGCGTCGAAATCGAACAGCCATTCGCGCTCGCCGGTCGTTTCGTCGGTTCCCTGAAGCATTTCGATTTCGATCACGTCGACGTCGTACAGCTTCGGCACGCTCAGGAACGGCATGTACGCGGGCGTCGGCACGACCACGGCATTGCCGGCGCCGACCAGCTCGCGCAGGAAGATCTCGTACGCTTCCAACACGTCCGGCACCACGCGGATGATGTCCGGATCCACGTCCCAGCCGTAGTGGCTTTTCTGCCAGCCGGCGCACGCCTCGGCCACGCGGCGCTTCCACGGTTCGGGAATGTAACCGAGTTTGCAATGGTCGCAGGCGCTGTCGATGGCCTGCTGGATGCACGGCGCCAGGCCGTAGTCCATTTCCGCGATGAACGCGCCGATACAGCCGGGGTAGCGGGTCCACTTGTCGGAACCGACTTCGGCCAGATCTGCGGCGGTGGTGCGATCGATGGCATCGGCATCAAAGCCGGAAAAAATACGATTCTGCTTTTCCATGCGTTCCAGCATAGCCGCCGCCCGGTTACGCGTGTTGCGATGCCGTAACGCACATATGACGGCTGCCATGTAATCGTCGTATGTGCGATTGCTGTCATGCGATCACTGTCATACGGTTGCCGTTAGGGCCGTTGGAAACGCATGACAGCGCTGCGGAAGAACGGATTTCAGCTTTCCAGGAACGCTGGAATCGCGGCCGCCGCCGCATATCCGGCGCGGTACATGCGTTCCAGACCTTCGAACGATTTGCTCAGCGTGTTCAAGCCGTACATGCTTTCCGGCGCGAGGATGAGCACATGGCCATCCTTCTCGTATTCCTTGGCCAACGCCACCTCGTCGTTGTACGTCTGATAGCGGTTCATCAGCTTTTCCGCGGCCTCCGGGTGCGTGCGCTTCAGGATCGTGGCCGGGCCGATGTCCTTCTTCTGTTCGCGTACGGTGTCTTTCGGACGGGTGAGAATCACCACGATGCGGTCATAGCCGTCATCGATGGCCTTCTGCACCGGAATCGGATCCGCAATACCACCATCGTAATAGGGCACGCCGTCGATCACATATGGTTCGCACGCGACCGGCACCGCAGAGGACGCCTTCATAATGTCGAAATTGTCATAACTCACATCCGACTTGTCGAAATATTTCGTGGAACCGTCATCCGCATTGCACGCCACCACGGTGAAGCCGGTCGGATTTTTCTCGAATGCCTCATAATCCACCGGATTCTCGCCGTCGTGGTTGCTCAGCGTGCCGTACACATAATCGAGATTGGCGTAATTGTGGTTTTTGATGTAGCTGTCGAAACTGGCATATTCCTTGCGGAATGCGTACTGTGTGTAGAACGTGTGGCTGCGGCCGTGCTGGCCGGAGATATAAGAAACCATATTGGCGCTGCCGGCGGAGACGCCGTAGCAATGATCGACGTGCACGTGGTCTTCCATCATGCGGTCCATCACGCCCGCGCCGTAGATCGCGCGGAAACCGCCACCGACGTCGATCATCGCTGTTCTGTTGGCCATACGCACCTGTCCTTTCGCGTCGTCCCTTTTTCGGGTTTCCCCTGACTTTACGCGCCTTGTCGGGACATTCGCGTTCAGCGATTAAGTAGTGACTGTGCCAACTGCGCGATTCGTACAGAAGTGTCGGAATTGGCTAGTTTAATATCACCTTCCGTGTCTTCCGGAGCGAGCTTGCCAAGCGATTCGAGTACCACGCCAAGGTGACGTACGGTACCCTCGTTGCCGTCGATAATCTCCGCTGTATCAGGCAACAGTTCGCGGAAATAGTCGCGATAAAATACGAAATGCGTGCAGCCGAGCACAACCGCGTCAATCGTGGATAGGTCGTACTGGTCGAAATACTGGTGCAGCGTACGCATCACCACGTCGTGATCGTCGAGCTGGCCGTGCTCCACGATCTCCACCAAGCCGGGGCAAGGCTCCGGGAAAATCGTATGGTCGGCTTTGAAACGATCCATCAGCACCGCGAACTTGCGTTCCCGCAACGTCAGGGGAGTGGCGGCGACGATGACACGCTGACGATTGCCATGACCGCGGTCGCATGCCACCTTCAGCGCAGGTTCCATGCCGATAATCGGAATGTCGTATCTGTCGCGCAATTCGTTGGCCGCGGCAGAAGTGGCGGTATTACAGGCGATGACGACCGCCTTCACACCCTGCTCCACGAAGCGTTTCACAATGGCGTCGGATAGCTCACGCACCTGTTCGGGCGATTTCGTGCCGTACGGCGCGTTCGCGGAATCGCCAAAATACAGCACGCGCTCGTTCGGCATATCGCGGCGGATCTCACGTGCCACGGAGATTCCTCCCAAGCCGGAATCGAAAACGCCGATCGGTGCCGTTGAAGCCATACGTCCTCCCTTGCTCCGCCTGTTCCGTGCGCGGAAATGCCATGCGCGCATCGAGCCAAACACTTCAATAGCCTACCGCGTGTAGAGTGAATCGGTATGAGCATTCCGAGCATTGTTTACAAAGCGCACGCCACGGGCAACGATTTCGTGGTGTATCTCGACGAAGACGGTACGCACGAGCCGACCGCCGATGAAGTGCGATTCCTGTGCGACCGCCATTTCGGCATCGGCGGCGACGGTCTGATCCGTCTGGCGCATCCGCAGGCGGTGTCCGATGTGAACGAAAGGCAGATCGCCGATTGCGCGGCGGGCGATGCGGACTGGTTCATGGACTACCGCAACGCGGACGGCTCGCTGGCCGAGATGTGCGGCAACGGCACACGTGCGATCACCTTGTTCGCGCAGCGGCAGGGCATCGCCGACCAGCCGGGCGGCAAGCCATTCCATCTCGGCACCCGCGCCGGCGTGAAGATCCTGACTTCGCTCGGCGATGTGCCGGGCCTTGGCAAGGACGTGTTCCAAGTGGAGATGGGCGCATGGAAGCGTGGCGACGTCGACGGTTACGAAGTGACCATTCCGGGCACGTCCGGTTCCGCACGTGGCACGTTCGTGGACATGGGCAATCCGCACGTCGTGGCCGTACTTGAAGACGCGTTCGCCAGCCTGCCGAACGTCGAAGACCTTGATCTGGTCACCAAGCCGGTCGTCGCGCCCGAGATTCCGTCGGACCAGAACGTGGAGTTCGTGCGCATCGACGAGCAAAGCGAAGGCGACGATGCGGGCGAGGCCACCATGCGCGTCAACGAACGCGGTTGCGGCGAAACCCTGTCGTGCGGCACGGGCCTATGCGCCACCGCCATCACGTTGCGTGCCAAAACCGGCATCGACCATTGGACCATCACCGTACGTGGCGGCACCTTGCGCGTCGACGTGACCGACGAAGACGTGAAGCTTACCGGCAGCGCCACCATCGTAGGCAAAATCGAACTGCTGTAACCGCTGCGGCAGCAAACGAAAAGCGGATAGGCAAAAGGCCGGCCCCGCAGGGTCGGCCTTCATCGTAAAAGGCTCGATGCAAACCGTATCAGGCGAACAGCATCGGGCCGTCCTTGACGAGAATGACCACGATCAGCGCCACAATCCACACCACATCGACCATCAGATCGAAATTCAGCCGGTAATACTTGCGCAATCCAGCATGGCCGGACGGCATGTCCTGCACGGCCACCGTGGCATGCGACAACGCCATGAACTGCACGGTGGTGGAGAACATCAGCACCAGGCACCACGGGCACATCGCGTTGATGACGAACAGCGACTGCGTGGTCAGCCAATACGAATACGCCAACGCGGCAAGGCCTCCAAGCCATGTGCACAGCGCGAACCAACGCGGCACGGCCACCTTGGCCAGTCCGATCACCGCGATCGTCACGAACACCGATTCGGCGGCAATGCCGAAGAACGCGTTCGGAAAGCTCAATCCGGCGAACTTCACGATCTCCGCCTGCCAGGATTCGGCCACCGTGGAACAGGACAGCACGGCGTTCACATCGCAGTTGAGCTTCTGCCCGGGATTGCGTGCCATTTTCAGCGTGTCCGCCGACAGAATGAACGATACGAGCAATGCCACCGCCGAAGCGAGCAGCATGATCAGATACGTCCACGTTGCGCCGTGACGCCACCCGCGCGGCTTCGTGTAGTCGTCGTCCATGGCGACGGCTGTGCCGACGCTCGTTTCGTCATCGGCTGCGTCCACAGCGGCCTGGCCTTCAAAATCGCTCATCGTCAATCCTTGGAAAATCAAAATACAAACGTTGTCATGTCTCAGTCTACGCGAAAAACCGCGGATTCGAGCTTACGATAGTCATATGAGTCACGTGAGTTACGCGGAACCACCCGCACAAGGTTGGGATATTCATTGCCATACCGTCTTTTCCGACGGTACGGAGACGCCGCGCACGCTGGTGGAGCAGGCAAGGAAGCTTGGCTTGCATGGTGTGGCGATTGCCGACCATGACACCACCGCCGGCTGGGGCGAGGCGACGGAAGCCTCGGAGGAAATCGGTTTGCCGTTGCTGCTGGGCACGGAAATCACCGCCGTCGACGAAGATGTGTCCGTGCACATGCTCGCCTTCCAATACGATCCGTCCAACGAGCATATTTCCAGCATGTTCGCCAACACGCGTGCGGCGCGATTGCGGCGTACGAAACGCATGGTTGAGCGGCTGTCGCAGGATTTTCCGATTACGTGGGACGATGTGCTCGCCCAAGTGAAGGAAGGGGAGCGCACCACAATCGGCCGTCCGCACATCGCCGACGCGCTGGTCGCGGCGGGCGTGTACGAGACGCGTTCCGACGCGTTCGCCGACGCGGTGAGCGCCAAATCCAAGTATTACATTCCCACGCCGTCGCCGTCGACGCACGAGGTCATCGCCGCCGTCAAGGGGGCGGGCGGTGTGGTGGTCGCCGCGCATGCGGGCGATCCGCAACGCAACCGCCGGCTGCTGTCCGACGAGCAGCTTGACGCGATGATCGCCGACGGCTTGGACGGCTTGGAAATATGGCATCGCGGCAATCCTCCGGAACAGCGCGAACGATTGCTGACGATTGCCGCACGGCACGATCTGCTGGTGACCGGCGGCTCGGACTGGCATGGCAAAGGCAAGCCGAACGGTCTGGGCGAGAACCTTACCGACGACGACACCGTACGCGAAATCCTGCATCGGGGTGTGGATTTGATCGGTCGCGTCGGCAGCTCACATGCCGCATGAAATCCGGATATGGAATTTCCAAGCGTGAACCGGATACATGAATCGAATATGAAAAAGGCGTCGAACCTGATATGGTCCGACGCCTTTTTCATATGGAACGTGTCCAACGCGTTTGTTGGTGGCGATCAGAGATTGCCGAAGCCGACGGCGTGCTTGGTTTCGGAACCGATGATGGCATAGCCGAGAGAACCGGCCGGCACCACGATGCGACGGCCCTTGTCGTCGGTCAGGTTGATGGTCTTGCCATTCTCCACGGCCTCGGCGATGACGTTGTTCACCTCGTCGGCGCTCTGCTCGGTGCTGAAGGTGACGGTGCGCGCCACGTTCTGAATGCCCAGTTCGATATCCATGATGCTCCTTGTAAGGGTGTTCGTGTGCAAATTCGTTTGCAATGTATGCGCTTATTCTACGCGCGGTTTCTCATCGGTGGCGTCCTCGGCCTGCAGCCGGTCGACCTCCGCTTTGGCCTTCTGCATAGTGGCCTCATCGCGTTCGAGCAGCGGAATGAGCATGGTCGCCGCTTCGCTATGGGCTTGAGGAATTTCCTCCTCGTTCGTGTCGTCGCTGCCATCGGCGGTCTGCAACGTGCTGATCACAATGGTCGAACTGGACGGCAACGACTCGTGACGCTCCCTCGCGGACTGCTCCGGAACGAACGTGCTGACGGGGGATTCCTCACGTTCGCTCGTATCGTCCGAATCGGCATTGCCGGAAACCATGCCGGCGGAGGCGATATGTTCGGCGGCAGTCACCTCGAACGCTTCCGTGGCGTCATCGACGATCTGCTTCGTCTTACGGACGGGCTGGGAGCCGGTGACATCGAAATCGCCGGTCCTGTCATCATCCATATCGGTCGCGTCGATATGACGTTCGCCGGTCGCGTCGGCATCGTTGCTCTGCTGCGCCACCGCCTGCCTGCGGCGTTCCGATTCGTCCAACAGCGTGCCCACGGTGATGGTGCTCGGCGGACGGTTGCCGGCCTTCTGCTCGTCCTGACGCGTCTCGCTCGGCCTATGGTTTTTCGCGGTGAGCATACCCAACTGGTGAGCCAAACGCTCCACCTGCGCCTTGAACTGCATGATCTTGACGCTATCGGCCTGATTCAACGCGCTGATGAAATCGCCCACCTGTTCCATCTGCAGCCACAGGTTGGCGCGCAGCATGATCAGATCATCCAGACGATTGCCCAGCATGCGTCCATACGCGCTGAGCAGCGCATTACGGTGGTTCTCGTCAAGTTTGGAGAAAATCCACGCCAAATCACGCGCCGGATCATTGACCTGCATATCCTGCCAGTTCGTGATGGCGGTGATCGACGAGCCCGAGAACAGCACATCGCCGTCGGACAGGCCACCATGCACCGGACAAGTGGCGAACGACCACAGGCCGTCCGTTTCAAGAACGTCGGACCAGCTCGTCGTGATTTCCTGCGGCACATGGCCAGCCTGACGCAAACGCTTGATCCATGCGGTCAGCTGCGCGCGAATCTGCCCCGTGGAGAACACCGGATAGCCGGCCTCCTGCAGAAAATCCGGACGAAGACGGTGTATCGCGCCCAACGCGGTGCCCACGCTGGCACAGTCGTCCAACGTCAGCAGCGTCAGCGGACGCGCCTGACCATCATGATGCGTGGCGACCATCACGGAAACGTCTCCTGTGACGGACCTCTCCTGTTCGCCGTTGGAGAACGCCAGAACGCGATCGACGTCGAACCCCAATCCGCCCAACTCGCGGTTGCCCATCAACGTCTGCGCGGCACGCACGCGACCAACGAGACGTTTGCGTCCCTTCGGCGTGTTCGAAGCGAACGTGTCATACAACTTGCCCGCGGCGTCCTGCACCACGGCATGATCAATGCCATACCCCTTGTCGGTGGCGTTGACCTGCTCGCTGTCACGCGTGCCAGCGATGGTGGCGTTCGGCATCGCCGCGCTCGCCAAGGCGGCCATCATAAATCTGCTTCGTTCGGTCACAATTCCAACCTTAATACACACTGAAGGCTAATAAGGGCGCGACTTGCCACGAATTCACGGTTAATCGCGCCGATGACGTCCGTCTCGTCACGCAATCTGCCACAATGGAGCATATGGATGCAACAGCGGAAGCGATTCTCGACGGACTGGACGATGCGCAGCGCATGGCGGCGACCGCCGTGCGCGGACCCGTCCGTATCATCGCCGGCGCAGGTGCCGGCAAAACGCGGACCGTCACCCGAAGAATCGCCTACGCATGCGCCACCAAGGCATGGGATCCGCGCGCCACGCTCGCCGTGACCTTCTCCGTCAAAGCGGCCGCGGAAATGCGCAACAGACTATCCCAACTCGACGTCGCATCCGACGTCAAAGCCGCCACCTTCCACTCCGCGGCACTACACCAACTCCGTCGGATCTGGCCAGACGTATGCGAAGGGCCCATGCCGTTCATCTCACGCAATCCGCGCGAAATCGTGGAACATTCCCTACGCCGAGTCACCACCCAGCAGGTGGACGACGACACCGTGCGCAACCTGCAAGCCGAAATCAACTGGTGCAAAATCTCGCTCATCGCGCCGGAAGACTATGAACGCGTCTGCGCGGCCATCCACCACCAGCCGCCGGCAGGACTGGAACCAAGCCAATTCGTGGACATCTACAGAGCATACGAAACCGAAAAAACCAATCGCAACGAAATCGACTTCGACGACATCCTGCTCATCACCTGCCACCTCATCGAAAGCGACGAAGACGTGGCGGCCAACATCCGCTCCGGCATCACATGGCTCACCGTCGACGAATACCAAGACGTCTCGCCCCTGCAGCATCGGCTGCTCACCCGATGGCTCGGTGACAACCGCAACATCTGCGTGGTCGGCGACCCGGCACAGACCATCTACTCGTTCGCCGGAGCCAGCAGCTACAACCTGCTCAACTTCGCCTCCGAATTCGGACCCCTCACCGCCGACGTCAGACTCAACAACGACTACCGTTCCACCCCGCAGATCGTCAACTACGCCAACCGCGTGCTCGAAGTCTCACCGCAACGCGCCGACTATCTCAAACTCAACTCCAAGCGAGACCAAGGCCGCCGAGTCGCGCAAACCGTCTACAACAGCGATCTCGAAGAAGCCCGGGGCGTGGCTGCACGCATCCGCAGACTCGTGGACGAGGGAGCATCTCCGGGCGACTGCGCCATCCTCACCCGAGTCAACGCGCAGCAGAAAATCCTCTGCCGGGCACTGGACGAACAACACCTGCGCTACCGCGTCAAACGAGACAGCGGATGGCAGAACTCCGGGCTCGCGGATGACGCTCAGACCCGCTTGGCCATGTTGGAAGCACTTGGCGCAGGCGGCGACGTTAAAGGCGTGACCATCTCCACCATCCATGCCTCCAAGGGCCTGGAATTCAAACACGTGTTCCTGATCGGGTGCTCCGAAGGGCTGATTCCATACGGTTCACCGCCCGAAGGCGACCTTCTGGAAGAGGAACGGCGATTGATGTACGTGGCGGTCACGCGTGCCGAAGACACGCTCGACGTGTCCTATGCGCGCGCCCGCGAGGACGATGGGTCCGATCGCGGGCGCAGGAAATCACGCTTCTTCCGGTGACTGCGGGTCGCCGGAAGCGTTCGTATCGCCGGCGTCATCTGTGCCGTCGGCGTCGTTCGTGCTGTCGGCGTCATCGCCCTTGTGCTCTTCCTCGTCGAGCAGCTTGGACAGTTCGGCATCCCAATCGATGCTGTCCGGAATATCCTGTTGCGCCGTGGTCTGTTCCGTACCGGTAGTGGCGGATGCGGCGCCGTTCTCTTCGTTGGAGCTATCCTCGGACTGCTCGTCCGGCAGTTGCGGCAGCAGATCCGGATGCGACCATTTCGCGTCGCGCGCCTCGGGGCCTTCCTGCGCGCCGATGCTTTCCCACAGCGCGGCCGCCTCACGCATGCGCTTGGGGCGCAATTGCATGCCCATCAGGCTTTCGAACGTGCGTTCCGCAGGGCCTCCGATGGCGCGTTCGCGGCGCAACATCTCACGAAGCTGTTCGATATGCGGAATATGCGCCATGCCCGCACGCCACACGACGGCATCCACCCAGCCCTCCACCAAGGCAAGCAGATTCTCCAACGCCTTCATGGCCTGCTTCTGCTCCGGAGTGTCCGGGAACGCCACCTTGGTGATGTTCACCGCGCTGGCCATGGAATCCGGATCGATGGACTCCGCCTCACGGATCTGCTCCTCCATGGCATCCATGTCGATGGTGATGCCACGCGCGTATTTGCCCAGCAGCGCCTCGAAGCGGGGCATTAGCCACGGCACGGAGGCGAACAGCCTGGCATGCGCAAGCTCCTGCAGCGCAAGATAGCCCATCACTTCGTTCACGTCGATATCCAGCGACTTCGCGTATTCGGTCACGTTCTGCACAATCAGTCCGCCGGCGGGATTCTTCAGCAGCGCGATGCCCTGATCGAAGCTGCCGCGCACCTCATGGGACAGGTCGCCGGCGGCACGCCCCAACTGCATGGCGAACGACGTGTTGCCGACGAATCGCATCAGCTTCGCCGGATTCTTCATCTCGTCCGGAATCGGAATTTCGATGGGGCCTGCGAAAACCCCGGAAATCTCGGTCTGTATTTCGCCGTCGCCGAAACGCTGCGACAGAATCGAAGCCAGAGCGTCGTTCATCGATTCGGCCACGGGGGAGGCGAACTGCGCCCACGCGTCGATTGTGTCCTCCACCCAGCCGGCGCGGGTGAGCAGCTGCGTCTCGCCTTGCGCCGGGTTGAACTCGCAAGCGGTATCAAGCCACAGGTTCGCCTCGCTGATGGCACGTCTTGCGATTTCGCCGGTTTCGGCGTTCACGCTGCTGTCCGATCCGGCACCATTCGCCTGCTGCAACGCGAGCGATTTCGCCAGTTTGATGTTGATCGGCCCCTGTTCCACGGCCTGCTGCATATCTCCCATGGTGTTGAGTCCGCCGGCGGTGAACGCCTGCATCATGGACTTGACCTCTTCGGGCTTGGGCAGCGTGCTCGGATCCTGACTCATCAGCTGGTCGCGTACGGCTTCCGGCATGTTGGAAAGCTGGTTCCATGCCATCTCGCCCTGAATCGGTCCGAAGCAATCGATAAGCCACTGGCGGATCGCATTCTCATCCATACCGTTTCCTGCCTTTGTTCCACGCGATTGTTAAGTTCGTTGCCTTCCATAGTATGGGAGGCATGGCCGATATGCAGGAAACACAGCGAGTTCACGCCAAAAGCACACGTAACGGGTCGTCTCAAGGCCTTCTGCCACGTATCAGACGACGTTGGCGTCAGGTCGGACGGTGGTTCGATGTTCGCCCTTGGCGATATCTCGCCGGACCGATTGTGGCCGTGCTCTGCGTGCTGGTGCTTATTGCGCCCAGCGCGTACGTGGTGCAGGAGCCGGGACCGACCCAGGACGTGCTCGGAAAAGTCGAAGGCAAGCAGGTCATCGACGTGTCCGGCGTGAAGACGCATAAGGACTCCGGCAAACTACTGCTCGTCACCGTCAACGCCTCAGGCGTTCCCGGATATCCTGTGACCAACGCGCAGGCGTTGCTGGCATGGGCCAATCCGAAGGCCACGGTGATTCCGCAGGAGGCCGTGTTCCCCGTCGGACAAAGCGCCAAGGACTATGCGAAGGAAAGCAACAAGGAGATGTCCTCATCGCAGAGCGCCGCGGCCACGGCCGCGAAGCGGTTCCTCAAGGCGCACGGTTATGACGTGTCCGGTATGAAGGTGTCCATGCACGTCGACGACATCGGCGGCCCGTCCGCGGGCATGATGTACACGCTCGGTCTGATCGACAAGGTGACCGGAGAGCAGCTTTCCGGCGGGAAGACCATCGCGGGTACCGGCACGATGAACGCCAAAGGCAAGGTTGGCGCGATCGGCGGCATCCGGTTGAAGATGATCGGCGCGAAGCGTGACGGGGCCACGTGGTTCCTTGCCCCGGAATCCAACTGCTCCGACGTGGTCGGGCACGTGCCACAGGGCCTCCACGTGGTGAAGGTGGGCACGTTGGACGAGGCGTACGACGCGCTGGTCGCCATCCGCGATGGTAAAGGCGGTTCACTGCCGCAATGCACCGTCAAGCAATGAGCGTGCGGCGGAAGGAGATAGGCGTGATACAGGCGGAAATCGCCGTTTCATCTCGAAAAGTGGGCGATTCCGGCGTTCGTAACGTATATGTTCGAGCAGTGTTGGTATATTGACGAACGTGAATCAAACGGCATCTGATAACGCTGAAGAATTCGGTTTCCACGCCGGCGACCTGGTACAGGAATGGCTGTGGGACGATGATGTGGATGACTCGATCCGCGCCAAGATCGAGGAACTGACCGGTGAAGAGCTGGTCGACGAGGATTATGACTCCGCAGTCGATGGTGTGATCATCTGGTGGCGTGATGGCGATGACGAGGACGAACTGGCCGACACCATTGTCGACGCCTATGCGGTTCTCGGCGATGACGGCCCGCTGTGGGTGCTCACCCCGAAGCCGGGACGTCCGGGTGCCGCAAGCTCCAGCACCGTGCAGTCCGCGGCCAAGACCGCCGGCATGAACGCCGCCACTCCGCTGACCGTCAGCTCCGATTGGAACGGTATTCACCTGCGCGCGTTCGGCAAGGGCAAGTAAACCAAGACTTTTCGCGATTTTCTCGCGTATACGAAAATCCCCCGGGCCCATTGGGTTTGGGGGATTTCGCTATTACGTGGACTTTCCGGCAAAACACAAACAAAACGTGGGCGGAATGTGGACAAAACACGGGTGCGCGCGTTGATATTACGCGGGATGATATGCGATTCCTTGATTTTTCACGGCGTTGCGAAAAGTGGGCGATGAGGGACTCGAACCCCCGACATCCACCGTGTAAAGGTGGCGCTCTAACCAACTGAGCTAATCGCCCGCAACGAACTACTGTACCGTATCCGCGCGATGAGCCGCACTCGTGTGTCGGCATGGCGGATATGATGCCGCTTGATCGGTACGAAACCGCCGTGTGGGCGATGAGCCGCACGTGTCGATTCACTGAATTTTCATCTTTTGCGGCGTCTGCGTCGAATCAATCACGTAAAGTAGTGGCGTTAATACGTGTAGCAGGAGGTCGAACGCCAATGGCACAGGAACCTGAAACCGAGAAGAACGCATCGGGAATCGCTCATGCCGCGAAGCGAAAGTGGGGCTACGATGCGGAACAGGTGGATGCTTTCCTTGAACGTGCGCACATGCTGTATGAAGGTGAGGGCGCGCAACTCACCCAGCATGATATTCAGAACGTCTCCTTCGAACTGGTCAAGGGCGGCTATGTGATCGCCCAAGTGGATGCCGCGCTTGCCCGTCTGGAACGTGCCGTGGTCGACAAGCAGACCACGTGGGAAATCTCCCAGCATGGCCGTGTGGCATGGAAGGCGCAGACCGAGGACCTGTTCAAGAAGCTCGACGCGCATGCCGAACGCGAGCACGGCCAACGGTTCAAGCCGGGCGAGGGCAAGAATCCGAGCTACGACCGCAAGCAGGTCGACAGCGTGATCGACAAGTGCCTGACGAAAGCCGCCGGCGAGCTGGGTGTCGAGGAAGTCAGTGAAGCGGACGCCAAGGCGATCGCCGACACGAATTCCCAGACCTTGAGCAACGTGATCTTCACTCAGCGCAAAGGCAAGAGGGGATACGACGAACGTCAGGTGGATTACTATCTGGCCGCCTGCGCGCAGTTGCTGACCCGACTCGAATCGTATGCGCGCGTCGCGGATTTCGTCGGCGAACCCTCCGAAGAGGCGATGGCCGCGGCCGCACCGTCCGTTGCCCCGGCTTCCAGTGATTCCGCAGCTGGCGAAACCCAGATGATCGCACCGCTGTTCGCAGCTCCTTCCGCCACGGTTCCGGCTGCTCCGGTTCCTCCTACTGTGCCAACCGTCACGCCGAGCGAAGAGGATTCCTTCGATGCGCTGAACAAGGCCGAGCATGAGATCTTCACGTCCGCGGTCACCTCCCCGGTGAGCGTGCCTGCCACGCCGACGAACACTCCGCCTGCGGTTCCGGTGGTTCCTCCGGTGTTCCAGCCGCAGACCGATTCCGCTTCTTCCGCGCCGAGCGCCGTTGAAGAGACCCAGGCGTTCGATCCGCTTGCCGATGATGCGATGGAAGATGCCGCGCCAAAGGCTCCGGCTCCGACCGCGACCGATTCGCAGGCTCCAGCCGCTCCGGCATTCCCGCCGGCTCCGGTTGAACCCGAGCCGCAGCAGGATCCGTCTTTGGCCGCGTTGGCGCATCTGGCCCACACCATCAATGAGACGAACCAGACGGAAAACACGTTCACGCCGCAGGTTCCGAGCCTGTCCGCGTCCGACTTGCCTCAGGTCACCACCGGTTCGACGAGCCTGAGCTCCCTCGCAGCCTCGGTGCCGCCATCCTTCACGCCTGAACCGGCCGCTCCGGTTCCGGATTCGAACCCAATTGTCACTCCGGCTCCGGTTGTTGAACAGGCTCCGGCCGAGCCGGCCGCTCCGGCTGAACCTGCCGTAGAACCGGCAGTTGCCCCGGCAACTGAACCGTCCGCCGAATCCGATGCGGACAAGCAGCAGGAGGACAAAAAGCCGGAACCAAGCCCGGCTTTCAGGTCGATTTTCCCGGCGTCGGGCAACGACGACAATCTCGATATTCCGGATCTGTCGTTCCCGTCCTTCGAGTGAACCAACGGTAATAAACAGGCTGGCGGAATCGTCAGCCTGTTCTCGCGTTTACACAATCCCAACTACACAGCCTCGACTACACAGCCTCGACTACACAGTCCCAACTTACATAGTCCAAACCAATGCCGGAACATCGGCATATCATACGGAGAGCAGCGCATAACCCATGCAACCATCAACCGTAGTAATTCTGGGCTCCACCGGATCCATCGGCACCCAAGGCCTTGACGTCATCTCACGTCATCTCGACCGCTTCACCGTGACGGGTCTCGCCGCGGGCGGAGCACATGTCGAACTGCTTGCGCAGCAGGCGGCGAAATTCCATGTGCCAACCGTCGCGATCTTCTACAAGGAAGCCGTCCCCGCGCTACGTGAGGCGTTGGAACAGGCCGGCGCAGGCAACGTCAACATCACAGCCGGCCCTGACGCGGTGATCGCCATGGCAGGCTCCGGCGCCGACGTGGTGCTTAACGGCATCACCGGCTCCATCGGCCTCGAACCGTCCATCGCGGCACTGCAGGCAGGCTCCCAGCTGGCATTGGCCAACAAGGAATCCGTGGTGGCCGGCGGACACCTGCTGTTTAGCGCGCAGGTACGCGACAAGCAGATCAATCCGGTCGATTCCGAACATTCCGCCATCTGGCAGTCGTTGCGTTCCGGCACGCACGGCGAAGTGTCCAAGCTCGTCGTCACCGCTTCCGGCGGTCCGTTCCGCGGCTGGAAGCGCGACCAAATGACCGACATCACGCCGGAACAGGCCTTGAACCACCCCACATGGAACATGGGGCCGGTCGTGACCATCAACTCGTCCACGCTGATGAACAAAGGCCTTGAAGTCATCGAAGCAAGCCGACTGTTCGACGTGCCACCGAGCCGCATCGACGTGACCGTGCACCCGCAATCCATCGTGCATTCCATGGTGGAATTCCGCGACGGCGCCACCATCGCGCAGGCTTCGCCGCCGGACATGCGCCTGCCGATCGCCCTCGGCCTGTCCGCGCCGGAACGTCTCGGAAACGTCGCCGCCGCATGCGATTGGACGAAGGCGGCTACGTGGACGTTCGAGCCGCTCGACAACGAGGCGCTCCCCGCGGTGAACCTGGCCCGGCACTGCCTCGAATCGTCCGAAAAGCATACGGCCGTGCTCAACGCGGCCAACGAGCAGGCCGTCCACGCGTTCCTCGAACACCGTCTGCCATACCTCGGCATCGTCGACACCGTGCGCGAAGTGCTTGACGAGATGGACGCCGAACTGCGCGGCAACCCGCTGTTCGCTTCCGTGGAGGAAATGAGCCGACTCGAGCAGGAGGCTCGCGCCCGCGCCGACAAGCTGATAAACAAGTAAAGAGCACAAGCCGTAAGAACCATCGCGGGACGCATAACGCGCCTCGCACATGCAAGGATCACGTATGCCAGAAATCGAAAAACCGTTCCGCAAAACCGGTGACGCGGCCATCAGCGAAAGCCCGCTGCATCCGCGCCGCAAGTCCCACCGCATCATGGTCGGCCCGGTGCCGGTCGGCGGGGGAGCGCCGATTTCAGTGCAATCCATGACCAATACGCTGACGGCTGACGTACCGGCCACCCTGCAGCAGATCGCGGAACTGACCGCGGCCGGCTGCGACATCGTGCGCGTGGCCGTGCCAAGCCAGGATGATGCCGACGCATTGCCGGAAATCGTCAAAAAATCGCCGATTCCGGTGATTGCCGACATCCACTTCCAAAGCAAGTACGTGTTCCAGGCCATTGACGCCGGCTGCGCGGCCGTGCGCGTGAACCCCGGCAACATTCGCAAATTCGACGAGGTCGGCCCTTCGATCTGCAAGGCCGCCACGGATGCGGGCATTTCCCTACGCATCGGCGTGAACGCCGGTTCGCTCGATAAGGAGCTGTACGCCAAATACGGCGGCCCGACACCGGAGGCGCTGGTGGCGTCCGCGATGAAGGAAGCGCGCATGTTCGAAGACGTCGGCTTCCACGATTTCAAGATTTCCGTCAAGCACCATGATGTGGTCACCATGGTGCAGACGTACCGTCTGTTGGCTTCCAAGGGCGATTGGCCGCTGCATTTGGGCGTCACCGAAGCCGGCCCGACCTGGCAAGGCACAATCAAAAGCTGCCTGGCATTCGGCGCGCTGCTGGCCGAAGGCATCGGCGATACGATCCGCGTTTCACTGTCCGCGCCTCCCGTGGAGGAAGTGAAGGTGGGCTGCAAGCTGCTGGAATACATGGGATTGCGCCCGCGTAAGTTCGACATCATCTCCTGCCCGTCCTGCGGCCGTTCCCAGGTGGACGTGATTCAGCTGGCCAACGCGGTGACCGAAGGGTTGAAGGACGTGACCGCGCCGATTCGCGTGGCCGTCATGGGCTGCATCGTCAACGGTCCGGGCGAAGCTCGCGAAGCCGATTTGGGCGTGGCCTCCGGCAACGGCAAGGGGCAGATTTTCATCAAGGGCAAGGTCATCCAGACCGTGCCGGAAGACCAGATCGTGGAAACCCTGCTCGCCAAGGCGCAGGAGATCGCCGCGCAGATGGAGGCCGACGGCCAGGTGCCTGCCACCGCCACCGGTCCGGTGGTCGTGCCGGTGACGCAAAACGGCAACTGCTGAAAGCCATGTTCCAGCGTGCCGTCGGTAGCATGCAATCGCAGGCTTCTCAGCAAAGGCCGGTAGAATGAGCGGCGTGTCAGAGCAGGAACGTCAATCATCAGCCGCCAGCCAATCATTACGGCAAGAATCGGCTTCATCGCCCGCGCGTCCGCAACCGCAACATCAACCGTGGACGCGCGGGCAGCGGCTCATGGTCAACCTGCCTATTTTCATCATGCTGCTGGGCATTCTGGTGTCCGTGGCCAATCTGACGGCATCCACATGGAACTACGAGCCGACCGAGCAGACCATCGAAACGCTTGACGCCAACACCGCCGTGACCTTCGCCAATCCATCCGGCGAAAAACTGGCGAAAAAAGGCGATTACGAGGTGACGAAACGGTACGTCACCATCAAAGCGAAACGGCCTTCCACCGGTGAGATACAGAACATCAAAGTGCTGATCCGCAAACCGAAAGGGGCTGGGAACGGACGTCCCGGCGTGGTTTTCATGCACGGCGCCGGCTATGGCACCTGCGACAATTCCTTCGGCGACATGGCCTCCGACCTGTCTTCGGCGGGATTCGTGACGGCGGTGCTTGACAAGCCGGTCTGGTCCACCAACGACGCCAATCGCGACTACCCGGGTTCCGCCGCCATCTACGACCAGGTCATCAACCTCCTGCGGAAAATGGATACGGTGGACGCCTCCAAAGTGGGCATCTACGCCACTTCCGAAAGCACATGGATCTCATCGTATCTGCTGCAGCGCGATCCGGACGTCGCTTTTCAGGTGCTGCTCAGTCCGATGGTCTACGAGCCGCGGTATTCGCTGGGCTTCCTCGCCGCACAGGACTTCGCGCTCGTCGGCGCGCATGACGGCTACCAGTCGATCGTCCGCCGCGTATTCAATATCGACGCGTCCCTGTTCGGACTCACCAACCTCGACATCGACACGTTGACGCCGAAAGCGTATGCCATTCCGACATTGGTGGCATATGGCACGAAAGACGTCATGACCGCGCAGGTGGAAGGCACGGAGAAAATCGTCGATCTGGCTCACCAGGCCGGCAACTGGGACGTCACCATACGCACGTACCCCATCGCCAACCATGTGCTGAGGCTCGGCGACGAAGCCAATTCCGGAACCCCGTTCGCCGACGCGTACGTGGACGATGTGGTCGACTGGGCCGTCGGCACCACGCACGGACTCAAACAGACCAGCGAACGCGTGGCCGGCACCAGAATGTACCAGTCAATCGCAGTGCCATTGGACCTCAAAGCCAATCGCGGCCTGACCATCTACCTGGTCGCGTTGCATGCCAGCATGCTGGTGCTGTTGCTTGCCGCAGGCGTGCTGTGGCTCGCCGTGCTGATGCGTAAGATCTGGGCGCGTGCCCACGGACGACGGTATCGGCTGGGGCTTGCGCAAGGGTTCAAAAACTCGCTGGTCACGTTGACTATCGCCACTATGGCCACGTTCGTGCTGTTCTGCGCCGGCCTTGGCGATGTGATCATGGGTGTGGTCAAACTGGCATGGGGCAGTGCCCCAGTGGAGAATCCGGGCGTGATGTATTGGAGCTGGCCGGTGATCCAGATCGTGTGCGTCGCCGTGGTGTGGGCATGGTCCCGCGTGTTCATGCGGCTGATCGAAGAGGCAACCCATCGAGGCATCGCGCAGTGGCCGCCACGTAAGGGTGCTATCGGCGAAATCGTCAGCGGACGGCAGCCGGTGCTGGCTTCCACGCGGTTCGGACGCGTGATGTTCTGGCTGACCGTGGCCGCCATGTTCTGCGTATTGCTGGTGTTCGCGTTCTGGGGGCTGTTCATCTACTGACGGGGCGAATGTATCTCGGAACGCGCACGTGCGGCGAGCGTATGCATAACAGGATGCGATGAACGGCAAGAAAAGGAGGTGCGATGCCGCTGTATCAAGACGAAGGCGTGGTGCTGCGCACCGCCAAACTCGGCGAAGCCGACCGCATACTCACCTTGCTCACACGTGACCATGGCAAAGTACGCGCCGTCGCGAAAGGCGTGCGCCGTACCAAATCGCGTTTCGGAGGCCGACTCGAACCGTTCATGCGCGTGGCGCTGCTCATTGCGGAAGGCCGTTCGCTCGACGTCGTGTCCCAAGCCGAATCGATCGCCGCGTATGCAGGGCCGATTTGCGCCGATTTTCAAGCGTATACGGCGGCGAACGTGATCTGCGAAACCGCCGACAAGCTGGTCGCCACGGAAAAGGAGCCTGCGGTCGCACAATACCGGCTGGTATTGGGCGCGTTGAACGCGCTTGCCAAACATGCGCACGAGCCGTCCACGATTGGCGATTCGTACGTGCTGCGCGCACTGGCGATCGCTGGTTGGACACCCCGTCTGCGCGTCTGCGTGGTGTGCGGCGAGCCGATTTCGTCCACGCTGTCCTGGTATTTTTCGATTCCCGCCGGCGGCCTGATGTGCGCCGCCGACCACACCCCCGAATCGGAAGCGGTGTCGTGGGATGCGATTTGCCGGCTTTCGGCGCTTGTCGATGGCGATTGGGGGGAGCTGGACGGTGTTCCGGCGGCCGCGTCGATTCAACGGGAAACCCACCAAATAGTGGAAGAATGGGGCGAATACTATTTGGAACGGCCGATTCGTTCCATGCGCTTGCTAGATTAGCGGGTATGGCTTTTGAGAACGTGGATTACAAATCCCTTGACATTCCGGCGGCACCGTTTTCCGACCCGTCGATCATTCCCGATTTTCCAAAGAACAAGGTTCCGCGCCACGTCGGCGTGATCATGGACGGCAACGGCCGTTGGGCCCAGCAGCGCGGACTCATCCGCACCGACGGCCATCAGGCGGCCGAACCGGTGGTGTTCGACACCATCGCCGGCGCCATCGAAGCGGGCGTGCGCTACCTGTCTCTGTACACGTTCTCCACGGAGAATTGGAAGCGTTCGCCGCAGGAAGTGCGTTTCCTTATGGGCTTCTCGCGTGACATCATCCACCGTCGTGTCGATCAGATGAACGAGTGGGGCGTGCGCGTGCGCTGGTCGGGCCGCCGGCCGAAGCTGTGGAAGTCCGTGATCGACGAGCTGGAAGTGGCACAGGAGAAGACGAAGAACAACAAGACCATCGATGTGGTGTTCTGCCTGAACTATGGTGGTCGCGCCGAAATCGCGGACGCGTGCGCAGCGATTGCACGCGAGGTTCGTGACGGCAAGATCTCTGGCGATCGCGTGACGGAGAAGATGATTGCTGAGCACCTGTACAACCCGGATATTCCCGACTGCGATCTGGTGATCCGCACGTCCGGCGAGCAGCGTACCTCCAACTTCCTGCCGTGGGAAGCCGCCTACGCGGAACTTGATTTCGTGCCGGAACTGTTCCCGGATTGCGGCCGTGAGGTGCTGTGGCGTTCTATCGACCACTACATCCACCGCGATCGTCGTTTCGGTGGCGTGAAGCGATAAGGAACAGCCCGGTGGGCTGTTCCAGCTTCACGCCCGAGCGGCTATGCCGCGAGGGTAATGTTGAGCCGGCCGTAGGCCGTCAATAATTGCAGGACGTGAAGAAATAAGAAAAAGACCCCCGCGGGGGTCTTTTTCTATTCTGCTCCTAAAACGGCTTTTAATCGCCTGCCAGTTGCGCGATTCGCCACGTGAAATCAGTTATGAAACGATCATGATCCACGGTGAGCGCCACGTGCACGCGTGGCGCCGACGGGTCAATCAGTCCGGCCGGATCGCCGATGGTGCGGCCGCGCGTGCCATGAAAATCGCCTGTCTCCGTTTCGACCTTCATCGGCAGATCGAAACATTCCACCAAACTCGGATCCGCCGCTACGGCTGCGGCGAGCGGATCGTGCAATGGCATGCCCGTTGAGAAAAGGCGTGCGTCCGCCTGAATATTTGCGGCAATCGAAAAGTCGACGATATCGGCAAGAAACGTCCGCGCATCGGTACGCGGATCATGCGATTGCGATGCTGCCTGGCGCCACCGCATAGTCGCGTCGGAACCCAGCAGGCACTGGTGCGTCACGTCCAAGCCGACCATGGTCACGTCCGCGCCGGAATGGAATACACGGTCGGCAGCCTCCGGATCCTGGATGATATTCGTTTCGGCGGTCGTGTCCCAGCAATTGCCTTCCTGCGTGAGCGTTCCCCCCATCATTACCAGCCGGAGCCGGCTAGTGATATCCGGTGCCGCGGCAAGCGCCGCATCGACGTCGGTCAGCGGGCCGGTCGCCACCACCGTGACGTCACTACCGTAGAAGCGAACCGCGTCGATGAGGAATCGAACGCCGTCCGGCAGAGCGACAGGGGAGTGGGAACGGTCCTCACAATCGTTGTCGCCGCCGGCATCGCAGGCGGTAAACGAAAGTGAAAACGAGTCGGCTGCGGGATTGGCGTGAGGGTCGTGCACGTCATATCCGCCAACGGAAATCAGCCCGCGCATCGCTCGAACATCCAATCCTGACGAATCGGACACATTGGGTGCCGGATTGAGCGTCTGGATGTTCGAATCGTCACAAACAGACGTATGCCGTCCGACGGCACAATCAGCGGACGGGCCGAATCCGCCCAATCCATCCGTGCCGTGGAACTGCGCGCAGCCGGCGTCGGGAATGAACGCGGCCGCCCAGGAGGGGCGCGTCGAGCCGCACATCACCGGAACGTCCCGGAACCCCAACCGTTCCAGTACATAAGCCGTGTTGCGTACGGCGGTGTCAGCCGAAACGTTGCCATAGGTGCCGATGACGCCCAGTATCTCGACGTCGTCAAACGAGGCGAGATACGCCAAAGCCAGCGCATCGTCGATGCCGGTGTCGACATCGAGAATCATCTTGCGTTTGCCGGAGGGTGTGGGCGTCATCGGCCGGTCTTTCTCTTAGGGGAATCCGTTATTTCAATATTCGCTTTCTTAAGCAGGATTCGTTTCTTAAGAAAGCTGTTATTTCAAAATCCGCTACTTCAGGAATTCGTCGGTGGCGATGTCCTTGGCCGCCGGAGCGGTGTGCACCGTCTTGCCGTGCGCATCGGTGTAGGCGTTCTCCTCGGCGAGGAAATCGAAATACTGCTGCGCGCCCTTGGTGTCGTTCGTGCCGAACACGAACGAGCCATCCTTGATCTTCGTTGGATCACCCCAGTACTGGCCGTTTACGATGGTCTTCATGCTCTTCTTGACGAAAGCGAGCTTGAGATTCGCGTCGGGGGCTTCTTTGACGAGGATCGCGGCGGCATCATCGGGATGCGAGTAGGCGTATTCGTACCCTTTCTTGGTGGCTTGCACGAACTTCCTTACGAGGTCCGGATTGGAGGAGATGGTCTTGTCGTTGGTGATCACGCCGATGGTGTCGGCATTGCCGGGCACGCCATAGTCCGGCTCGGTGAAGCAGTTGAGCTTCGGGCCGTACATATCGGCCTGCACCCCTTCCCAAGTGGCGTAGAAGCCGCCAAAATCGGCTTTTTTGCTGGATAGCGTCTGGAAGGTGGACGTGCCGACGGTCACCTTGTCGAACGTGCCCTTGCCGCCGTCGGTCTGAATCATGCGGCGGATCACCGCGTCGGATTCGTTGGAGCCGAACGTGGCGAAGGTCTTGCCGTCGAAATCCTTCGGGGACTTGATGTCCTTGTTCGACGCGAGCGAACACCAGATGGCGCTCGGCTTCTGCTGCACCTGCATGACTTGTTTGATTTTCGCGCCCTTAAGCGTGTAAATGCCCACGTTGGTGAGGTTGGACAGCGCGAAATCCGCCATGCCGTTGTTCACGGCCTGCTCCGCGCCGGCCTGCGCCACCGCCACGATGTCCACGTCAAGACCGGCCTGCTTGAAATAGCCTTTGTTCTTCGCCACATACACGCCGATATGGTTGGTGTCGGGCGCCCACGAAAGCATGAACGTCACCTTGGTGAGGCCGTTGCCGTCCGCCGCGGTTTTCGTGGAGTCGTTGCTTTGCCCGCATGCGGCCACGCCGACGAGCATGGCGATCGAGCCGAGGATTGCGATTGCTTTGCTGAAGATGGTCTTCTTCATACCTTGCGATTTCCCTTGAATCTTGCTTCTCTACCGTTTTCTAGGGATGACGCTGCGGGCGGGGTTCGGGCAGAAAACGATACGAAGGGCTAAGGCCCCCGCTCGTCCAATGCCCCCGACGTTCCTTATGATGCCTGCCGCCGCCCGGTTGACCGTTTGACGCCGAAGCTGTGGAACATTGCCGGTTTGCCACACATTGGCTAAACAGCGAGTCCCATTATACGGGTGTGCATGACGATGATGAGGGCCGCAATGGTGATTGTTGCGTTTTCACTGGTCCGCGTCCGGATCGGCGTCCGCGTCGGCTGGGCCGAGCAGCAGGCGTTCGCTGAGATTCACGAGGCACATGAGCATGCCGGTGATGACGATGATGACCAGCGTGGCCGAGAAGATCAGCGGCGTGCGGAACGAATTGTAAGCCGCCTGCAGCCAGATGCCGAGGCCCTTGCGCGCACCCAGATACTCGGCAGTGGTGGCGGTGGCGAAGATGTATGCGGCGGATACGCGGATGCCGCCGTAAATCTGCCGTGCGGCGACGCGCAGCTTCACATGCCACAACGTCCACGCGCGGGTCGCGCCGCATGTCAGCGCCACATCCGAATAGAACTGCGGCACCGCTTCCAGACCACGGATCGTCTGCACGGCGATCGGGAACAGGCCGAATACGGCCACAATCACGATTTTGCCGGAAACTTCGAAACCGAACCAGATCAGAAACAGTGGCGCGATTGAAATCAACGGCATCGTCTGCGCGGCCGACAGCAGCGGGAACAACGCGGCATCGGCAATACGGGAGCAGTACAGCAGAATGCCGATCAGAATGCCGCATGTCACGGCGAACAGGAAGCCGACGGTGCCTTCCAACAGCGTGACTTCGGTCGCGGGCCACAGGGTCGGCCATGTTTCGACGGTCGCCTGCGCGATTTCGCTGGGGGCGGCGATCATCGTGGATGGCACGTGCCCCAATCGCACCCATGCCTCCCATACGACAAGCAGTGTGATGACGGCGATCAGCGTTGGAATACGACGCTTCGCCATACCGAGTAGTTTGTGTTGAACGTGCGATTCCGCCATCGTTCACCTTGCTTTCTGCGTCAAAGTGGACGCGCACGTGACCGACTGCGGGAAATCAGTAAGGTGAGGAGCCTGCTCGCCAATCGGCCAGAAAAGATTGTTACCGGCTCGCCAGTATAGACGGTGGGGCGGAACGTAGGCAAACCCGCACAGCAAGTACGGCAGTAACGAGAGATAACGTGCGTTGGATACCATCCCAGATATCACTTTAGACATAGAGAGACAGATATAGAAAGGCCTCCGCACCCTTCCGATGCGGAGGCCTTCCCATATACCCCTTGCTACTGCCTTATGGTCGTTTGCCTGTCAATCATGACAGACGTCTATCATTCCAGTCCGATGGACTTCATGTGGTGAAGCACCAGGGACTTGACCTTGAGCGTGCCGGATTCGGCCACGAGCTTGATGGCGCGCGGACCTTCGGACGCGTAGCTGTACGAGCTGAGCGCCTGACGGCCGTCGTTGACGTACACCTCCACGCAGCCACGGTCCACGTACACGCGCAGCTTGAGTTCGCCGGCGGCAAGTTCGGCTTCGGACAGCGGTGCCGTACGGTAGCCGCGATCGCCCTGAGCGTTGGCCTGACGGTCGACCACCACGCGGCCGATCTGATCGTCATACGCAACGGACGTGTAGGCGCCATCCTCGGTGGCGTGGACACGCAGGCCGGCACGCTCGGCGGTGGAGTTGGCCAGGTCGATGGTCATTTCGATTTCCACGGCTTCGGCATCGTCCACAATGGTCTTCTCGCCGCTGACGTCCAGATCGATCGCACCGAAATCGACGGTATCCTCGCGCAGGCCTTCCATTTCGGCCACCGGCGCGGTGTGCAGGTCGCCGTCGGCGCCCAGCGTGATCTCACGCGGCAGGGTGAGGTTGCCGCACCAGCCGTCGTCCTGCATCGGAATCGGCTCGACGAACGGGCTCATCCAACCGTAGACGATCTGACGCTTGCCGTCGTTGAACGACTGCGGCGCGTAGTAATTGTGGCCGCAATCCCACAGACGGAACTCGGTTTCCGGCTTGAACTGCTCGCCCGGAGTCCAAGTGCCGATCATGTAGCCGGCGTTGTTGACGTTGCGGTTCATGAAGCCGGACGGCTTGGCACCCATGGCGGAGAAGCCGATAACCCACTTCTCGTTGCCTTCGACGTCCTTGATCGGGAAGAAGTCCGGGCACTCGAGCATAAACACGTCCGGATCCGGATGCTCGAACAGCACCTGCTCATAGGTCCACTTGACCATGTCGTCGGAGGAGAACAGCCACATCTGGCCGCGCTTCTCGGCAGAGGAGACACCGAAGGTCATGTACCACTTGTCGCCGGTCTTCCAGACCTTCGGGTCGCGGTAGTGGTGGTTCACCTTGTCGGTCGGGCAATCAATGACCATACCGCGCTTAGTGGCGCTGGTCAGCTCATCGTTGTCTGGTTCGGCGAGCATCTGTACCTGCCAGTCGCCGCCGGTGTTGTCCTTGCCGTTGGCCCAACGGTGGCCGGTGTAGTAGAACTTGAGCTTGCCGTCATCGCCGACCACGGCGGAACCGGAGAACACGCCGTCCTTCTCCTCCTCCAGGGAAGGAGCGAACATGATTGGTTCGCGCTTCCAATTGACCATATCGGCGGAGGAGACGTGACCCCAATGCATCGGACCCCACTGGGTGCCATACGGGTGCAGCTGGTAGAAGACGTGCCAACGGCCCTTGTAGAAGCACAGGCCGTTCGGATCGTTGATCCAACCGCCATTGGATGCGATGTGGAACTTCGGATACCAGCGGTTGTTACGCTTGGCTGCGAAGGCCGCGACGCCGGCCTCTGCCTTGGTGAGTTCCTCGCCGTGGTTCTTGATTTCGTGAAGGACAGGTGCGTCCGGAGTAAAGCCAGTCATCGTTGAATGCCTTTCTGAATCTGGGTTATGAATTGTTGGGTAAAAAGCTTTTTGAAGATGGTGCCCAAAGCGGAAAAAGGGAAACGCTTCGGACACCACGATTGTTGTTATGACGCGTACGGTACCGATGATGATCGCGGGAGAAGGGATGTAGGTTGCGACCACCATCGACGCCGTACGCCGACTTAGTACGGGCTGAGACTCAGGCCTTCACTTCCGCACCAGCGGCCTTCATGGCCTTGAGCTGCTTGTCAGTGTAGAACGGATCGCCGCCGACTTCCTGATCATCCTTCTTGATGACGAAGAAGCCGTAGACCAGAGCCGCAAACACGATGGCAGAGATGGTGAAGAAGGTCGGACGGTCGCCCATGGCATCATGCAGAGCACCCATCGGGGTGGAGAAAATCACCTGGCCGACCTGGGAAGCGATCTGGAAACCAACCATGTACAGGGTGGCAGACAGCTTCGTGTCGAAGTGCAGGGTGAAGTAACGGAACGCCGGCAGGCAGAACAGCGGTACCTCGATGGAGTGGAACAGCTTGACGATGGAGACGGAGACCGGGTCATGGAACACGCCGCACAGACCGATACGGGCGAACATCACGGTGGCGCCGAGCAGCAGGGAGTTACGCACGCCGATCTTCTTCATGATGATCGGGACGACGCCCATCATGGCGGACTCAAGGAACACCTGGAAGGAGTTCAGGGTACCGTAGGTGGCGTTGCCGATTTCAGTGGTCGGGAACAGGGAGGCGTAGTAGTTCGGGAACATCTGCTGATCGAACACGGTGTAGAAGGTGTTGGTGAACAGCATGAAGACGATGAGCACCCACAGAGTCGGCATCTTCAGGACGGAGACCATTTCCTTGAAGGACGGGTTGGTCGGAGCCGCGTTCGGATCGGCCTCCTTCTTGAGTTCTTCCTTTTGCTCGGCCGGAACCCAGAAGGCGTAGACGCACAGCATGCCGAGGCCGCAGATGGAACCAACCCAGAAGTTCAGCATCGGGTTGATGTTGAACAGGAAGCCTGCGCACAGCGCCACGACAGCGTAGCCGAAGGAGCCCCAAGCGCGGGACTGACCATATTCGAAGCCGAACTTACGGGAGTAACGTTCGGTGATGGCTTCGAACAGGGAGCAGCCGGCCATGAAACCCGCGGACAGCACGATGGAGCCGAGAAGCACGCCGATGAATCGGGTGGTGCCGCCGGCGGTCAGCATCGGCTGGTACACGAACTGCACGAACGGGCCAACGCATGCAGCGACCGCAGAGATGAAGATCACGAGCTTGCGCTTGATGCCCAGCTGGTCCTGAATGGTGCCGTAAACGAACATGATGACCAGGGTGGCCAAGGAGTTGATGGAGTAGATCTGGCCCTGTTCCGCGGAGCTCATGCCCAGACCGTGGGTCGGGTCAGTGAGCCAGCGGGAGAAGAAGGACCACCAGATGCCCCAGGAACAGAAGAACATGAAAATGCCGAAGGAGCTCTGCAGATAGGAAGGATTCTTCCATACAGAACGTGTTTTACTTGCCATTTTGATTCTCTTTTTCTCTTCGCGGTGCCGCTGCCGCGCGGCATCGATCGCTTCCGATGTTGTTTTGGCTTGCGCCTGCTCGGATTTCAGCTGCCGTGCCGAAAAGCGAACATGGCTTCAAGATAGCATATGGCAACTGCTTCGTCAAACGTTTGACGTCAATCGTTTGACGTCAAACGTTTGTAAGGATTTGCGGATAGTTGAAATTAAGCCTGAATCAACTGCTGGCGGACTGTTGACACGATTGCTTTATTCGGCGTGTCGTGAACAAACGCACAATTTTCATGTATAGAAAATGGCTGTGCGAACAATCGTAAGCATTTGAATCGTTGTAAAAACAGAAAAATCAGGATATGACGGAATCTTTTTCCAACAATGCGCAGTGGATCTTCGCCGGAATCGGCGCATCAAGCGGCGGCAGGGAAGCTCTGGCGGATGGACATGAACTGGTATCCACATCCTTGCCTTCAATCATGGAAATCAGCTTGCAGGCTGACCAATAGCCCATTTCGTAATGTGGCAGTTCGACGGTGGTCAGCTGCGGTTCAAGTGTCTCTGCGAACACGCGGTGGTTGTCCACGCCGACCACGGAAATATCTTTGCCTACCGTAAGCCCTCTTCTTGCCGCGCATTCGTACACATACCAGGCGCGCGCATCATTGAAGCAGAAGAAGCCGTCCGGATGCTCGTCGTCGAACAACTTGTTCACGGCGCGTAAAGCTGGACCGTTGTTCATTACGTTGCATACCAGCGATGGGTTGAACGCACGTCCGGCCTCCTGCAACGCGGTGCGGTAGCCGGCAAGACGACCGTCCTGCGCGATCATGTTTTCCGCGCAACCCACGTATGCGATGCGTTTGCATCCGGCCTGGATCAGCCGATTCGTGGCGTCGTAGCCGATCATGAACTCGTCCGGCTCGATGCTGGGCACTTTGTTCTCGTGGTCGGTGGCGTCCACCATCACCACGGGGTATTCGTTCAACGATTCGGGAACATGTGCGATGCGGTTCGACATCTTCGAATAGAAGAATCCGTCCACGCCGTACCTTTTCAGTGTGGCGATCTCGTTCTCCTCGCTCGCCTTGCCGTCGGTGCTGACGGTGAACAGCATGTAGCCGTAGGCACTGGCCGCATCCTGTGCGCCCAGAATGATGCCGCCTGCGTATGGTGTGGTGGCAACTTCCTCGCTGATGAAGCCGAGGATTCGGGTTTTGTTGGTACGCAGGCTTCGCGCCAACGGATTGATTTTGTACCCGAGCTCGGTCGCTTTGTTGCGTACGAGTTTGGCGAGCGCGGGATTTACCCTGCCTTCGTCGCGTCCGTTGAGCACCAGGGATACAGTGGAGATGGATACCCCCGTTTGTTCGGCGATTTCCTTCATTGTCGTCATAATCGCAACACTATACCCAAATAAACGCGAAAAGCGCGCTTTTGCCAAGAAAAAGCGCGCTTTTTTACATGGAATGGTTTCGTTTCACCACTGTAAAGGGGGTTATTTCGACAGAATCTCGTTTACCAGTTCCTGCTTGGCGTGGATCTGTCCTTCGAAACCGGGGCGGATGTCGAGACGGATCACCACGTCGGTGCGGTATCCCTGGCCGGCGAGCTTCATGGTGGCGTCGCGGATCACCTTGAGCACATCGTCGATGTCTCCTTCGATGTTGGTGAACATGGCGTTCGTCTCGTTCGGCAGGCCGGATTCACGGATTACGTCCACGGCCTGCGCCACGTACGTGGACTTCTCCGGGCTGGCGCCGGCGGGGGAGATGGCCACCGCCGCAAGCGTGTTGATATACGGTTTGCCGGTTTCCGGATTGACGGGCACTTCCTGCTTTTCTGCGTTGCGATCGAGCGTCATGATTACCTTTCTCAGCGTTGTCTCGTGTGTTTTCGTGCGATTACTTGTTGTACTGTTCCAACGGTTGCCGTGGTTCGCGTGGTTTGCGTGGCTTGGCTCAACGCCACTTCCACGCGTGGTCCATCGGACCGGAACCATGTCCAAGATCGAGCTGCGCTTCCAAAGCGCCGGTCAGGTACAGCTTGGCATGGTCGACGGCCGTCGGCAGCGCCTCGCCAAGAGCCAAAGGGCTGGCGATGGCGGAAGACAGCGTGCAGCCGGTGCCGTGCGTGCTCGGGTTGTTGATGCGACGGGAACGGAACCAGGTGATCTTGCCATCCGGCTCGACAAGCACGTCACTCGCGTCATGCGTGCCGTGGCCGCCCTTGACGAGCACCGCGCAGCCGAAATGGCCGGCGAGCAGATGACCTGCGGTCACCATGTCGTTCTCGGTGGAGATGGATTCGCCGTTCTCATAGTCGATTGCGCCCGCACCTTGCTCTACGGCCAAGTCGCACAGTACCTGGGTCTCCGGCATGTTCGGCGTGATCACGGTGGCCAGCGGGAACAGTTTGGACGTCAGCGCCGCGATGGCATCATCCTCGATGAGCTTCGCGCCGGACGTGGCCACCATCACCGGGTCGAGCACCACGTTCTTCGCGTTGTGCGCGGTCAGACGGTCGGCGATCACGGTGATGAGCTCGGCGCTGGACACCATGCCGATCTTCACCGCCACCGGCGGAATGTCTTCGAACACCGCGTCGATCTGCGCCGCAAGCATTTCCGGGGGAGTGTTGGTGACCATCGTCACGCCGGTGGTGTTCTGCGCGGTCAGCGCCGCAATCGCGGTCATGCCGAACACGCCGTTGGCGAGCATGGTCTTCAAATCCGCCTGAATGCCGGCACCGCCGGACGAATCCGATCCTGCGATGCTCAATACCGGTGGCAATGTGCTAGTCATGGTAACTCTCCTTATTAGGCTCACTGATTCATTGATTATCTTCACTGAGCTCACTGATACAGTGTAGAACCACCCTTGCGGAACTTCTCGCTCATCTCAGCGGGCTTGTCGATTTCCTGTACGACGGACTACTTCACACGCGGCGCATAGCCGTGCTTCGCGTCGCCGCGCACCGCCTTCCAGCGCGTCACCATTTCGCGGGTGGCCGCTTCCGGATCGTCGGCACCGGCGATCGCGGACACCACGAACCAGCCGGCCGCCTTCGAACGGGCCAGCATCTCCATATCGTCGGCATGTACGCCGCCGCCGACCACTACCGGGAACTCGCTCGCCGCGCAAATCGCGTTGATCCGTTCCTCGTCAAGCGTGTGCCCGGAACCGTCGTTGCCGCCCACGGAAGCCTCCGGCTTGGTGGTGGACACATGTAGCGGGCCGGCGCCGATGTAGTCGATGCAGCCGCTCGGCAGCTCGTTGATAAGCTTCACCAGACTTTCGGTCTCGGCGGACAGGCCCACGATGGCATCCTCGCCGAGCAGCGCGCGAGCCTCCTGCGGTTCCATATCGGTCTGGCCGATATGCACGCCATCCACCTTGATGCCCTTGTCGCGCGCCTGCCACACCACATCCACGCGGTCGTCGATCACAAACGCCACGGAATCGGACTTGCCGCTGTTCTTGATGACCTGCGCGATATCGCGGGCCATTTCGGTGATATCCTTCGCATCCGCGTTCTTGGCGCGCAATTGGATGAACGTCGCGCCCCCACGCAACGCGTCATCCACCACATCCGTCACCGGCCGGCCCTTGCAATCCTGCGGACCGACCACGAAATACGCGCTCATATCAAAGCAGTCGCGCATCGAGGCGAATGGATAATTATTCATTGGTTTCCCCTTTGTTGTTCTTTGGGTAAGTGCTCCAGAAGAAGTCTTGTTATTTTCCGTTTATTTTCCGTCGCACCGCACTGAACGTATATATTCCGTATATACGATTGCGATGGTGCGAAACCATCCACGGAACGTTGCGGTCAGTTGGTTTCGATGATGTCGGACGCGGCCACCTGGTCGGCGGTGACGTTCCACAGCGCGTCGAGCAGCGCCACCTGGAACGAACCGGGGCCATCGGATTTGACTTCGGCGATTTCGGACGCACGATCATACAGCAGCGACGCGGCAAGGGCGGCGACCAGCGGCTC
>OGQU01000567.1_pt1 | contig 42041 bp, 48 predicted proteins | sample 1553341 | NCBI WGS metagenome assembly OGQU01 (sample SAMEA2579920, study PRJEB22360) | human gut metagenome | biome: human gut; feature: human-associated habitat; material: faeces | place: Denmark | collected 2008/2010 | reverse complement strand
AGGAGCTGGCGGGGATCCTTCCCCCCGTCCGGAGTGCCCTGCCGTTCTTCCATGCACTCCAGCAGTGCCGACTGGGTGCGGGGCGTGGCACGGTTGATCTCGTCCGCCAGCAAAATCTGGGTGAACACCGCCCCTTTCCGGAACGTAAACGCACCGGTTTTCGGCTCCGGAATGCTCACGCCGATCAGGTCGGTAGGCAGCAGGTCTGGTGTAAACTGGATACGGTGAAAGTCCGCGTCCAGTGCTCCGGCAAGGGTGCGGGCAAGGGTAGTTTTTCCGGTTCCCGGAATATCGTTCAGCAGCACGTGTCCCCCGCAGTACAGGGCGGCAAGCACCTTTTCGATCACATCTTCTTTGCCGTAAATGCGGGCAGAGATCGCATCACGGAGGGTTTGGGTAAGGGTTGTAATTTCAGACATAGACATTCCTTTCGTTTGAAGTGCAAAGCCGTCAGGCGGGCTTTGTGCAGTGTTTCCCATGCTCTATTATAGCACAGTTTCGGCTGAAAAACAAGGGAAACACTGCATAAAGCCCGCCTGCGAAATTTCTATGCAATCTGCCGAAAAATCTGACTACGCATCTTACGCACAAGCTTTATTCAGTGTTTCCCAAGCATAAGAGCCTGCTCTCGGACAACCCGAAAGCAGGCTCTTACAATTAGGGCTGTATCGCCCAGATGCATTTAAAGGAAAATATACTTCAGCACGAACAGCACCGCCAGAATATACATCAGCGGTTTCACCTGCTTGCCCTTGCCGCAAACCAGATGCAGTACTACATAGGAGATGATCCCGATGGAGATGCCCTCCGAGATGCTGTAGAACAGCGGCATTGCCACGATGCACAGGTATGCCGGAATGGCTTCCAGAAAGCTTTCTTCGGAGAACTTGATGTCCGGAATGGTGGTGAACATCAGGAAGCCGACGATGACCAGAGCCGGAGCCGTCGCAAAGGACGGAATGGCAATGAAAATCGGGGCAAACAGCATGGAGATCAGGAACAGCACCGCAGTGACTACCGCAGTCAGACCGGTTCTGCCGCCCTCTGCCACGCCGGCAGAGGATTCTACAAATGTGGTAGTGGTGGAAGTACCCAGAATTGCACCTGCGGAGGTGGCAACTGCATCTGCCATCAGTGCCGGCTTGATCTGGGGCAGCTTACCGTCCTTGTCCAGCATATTGCCCTTGTTGCACACGCCGATCAGCGTTCCCAGTGTGTCGAAAATATCCACGAACAGGAACGAGAAGATAACCACGATAAAGTTCACAATGCTGACACCGTCAAAGTTGAATTTGAAGCACTGCCCGAACGTATCGCCCAGTGCAGAGAAGTCGGTCATGGAAAATGCCGGCAGCAGGCTGTTATAGCCAGCCTCCGGATCTACAACGTACAAACCGGTCAGCTGGCAGAGAATGCCCAGCACCCATGTTGCCAGAATGCCGATCAGAATCGAGCCCTTCACCCGCTTGATGTACAGGAACGCGGTAAACAGGGTACCTATAATTGCCAGCAGGGCACAGATGCCGCCGGTGCGGAAGTTGTCCGTAAAGGAAACGACTGTTACCAGCGTGGAATCACTGTTGACAACAACACCGGCGTTCTGCAAGCCGATAAAGGCGATGTACACGCCGATACCAACGGAAACCGCTTTTTTCAGAGAAAGCGGAATGACGTTGAACAACGCTTCCCGCACATTCGTCAGGGACAGCACAATAAAGACGATACCCTCCACGAACACAGCAAGCAGTGCCACCTGCCACGGATAGCCCATGTTACCGCAGACGGTATAGGCGAAAAAGGCGTTCAGTCCCATGCCGGCAGACAGGGCAAAGGGCAGATTTGCCATCATGCCCATACACATGGTGCCGAGGAACGATGCCAGACAGGTTGCCAGCAGCACGGCAGTGGGATTCATGCCGGTCGAACTCAAAATGCTGGGGTTGACTGCCAGAATGTACGCCATTGTCATGAATGTAGTAACGCCGGCAATACACTCCGTTCTGACATTGGTGTTATGCTCTTTCAGGTGAAAAATCTTTTCAAACATTATGCTTCTTCTCCTTCATCATATTCCGCAATATACGGCAGATTGCGATAGATCTCGCCACAGTCCAGTCCATAGCCGATCACAAAATGATCCGGAATGGTAAACAGGGAAATATCTGCGTCCAGCTTTACCAGACGGCGTTCCGGCTTGTCCAGCAGGGTGATGACTTTCAGCGAAAGCGGGTTTCTCGCTTTCAGCAGCTTCAGCACGTCGTTCAGGGTTCTGCCGGTGTCGATGATGTCCTCGGCAATGATGACATGATAGCCGCTGATGTCCTGCATCAGATCCATGGTGATCTTGACGATGCCGGAAGAAGATGTGCCGTTGTAATAGCTCTTGGCACACATGAAAGCCGTTTCACAGGGAATGGTAATAGCACGGCACAGGTCTGCCATAAACACGAATGCCCCGTTGAGGATACTCACCAGCAGCAGCGGCTTGCCCTCGTATTCCCGACTGATCTGTGCACCCACTTCCTGAATTTTGTCCTGTATCTCCTGTTCTGTGATCAGGACGCGTTTGATCTTCTTCTGAAATTCCTGTGTTGTCATAACAAAACTCCTTTACTACTCTGTCCGTACAGCTTTCATGGCACGTTTATTTTCATACATACGCTTATCTGCCAGTTTATAAAGATCCTTATAGGAACGGCTGCCCACTTCTTTCACAAAGGCATAGCCCACCGCTGTTCCCAGCTGCCATACACCGTGTTCGTTTTCCTGATTGAATACAGTGATCTGTTCCCACATATCTGCAATGATCTTTTTTACCCGTTCTTCATCAGTATTATAGATAATGCTGATAAACTCGTCGCCGCCGCTTCTGCCGATAAAATTGCCTGCGGGAATGCTGTTTCGCAGCACTTCGGCGAACTTTGCGATCATCTGATCGCCGGCATCATGTCCGCAATTGTCGTTGGTTTTTTTCAAGCCGTTCAGGTCGAACATCATAAAGCACAGCCGGTCATCCGGTGCGATTCCCATATGGATCAGTTCGTTGCACTTGTTCCGATTATACAGACCAGTCGCTTTGTCACGGAACAGCTTGTCCTGTGCATTACGAAGCGTAAGAATTCCAATTACCACGATGTACACGACAATGCCGATCATGGTGAAAAACATCAAATTGGAAGAATGCCATATCAAAAAGCAAAGCACATCCAGCGAGATCGACAGCATCAGGCAAATTACCGAAGCCATAAACAGCTTGTGCCGCATGTCGTTTCTGTGCCGGGGATAAATGACGAACTCCAATACGATCATAAAAATTGCTTCTGCCAGAATCAGATAGACAAAGATGCCCTGTGATTCCCGCAGTGCTACGATCCGCAGCAGGTGCAGCAGACCCGCTATCGCCACCAGCACAGCATTGCCGATCATCAGCCCGTACATTGCCCTCTGAATGGTGCTGTGCGGTCGGGCAGAAATATTGATGTACATGGCCACGAAAAATGGCAGCAGCAGTATGGCGATGCTGCTTAAATAAGAAAAAAACCGCACATGTGCCGGCAACAGCCATGTGATCAGATAGGTGTCGGAAATTTTCCAGCACCCCACCAGCACGGAAACCATGCCCAATGACGAAAGATTCAGACGGATCCGCATTTTGACACAATAGTAGAACGAAATGCCCAGATAGATAATACCGAACAAAATCAGAAATATCCCGAAAAAGCAAAAAACTGCATCCTGTTTCAAAATCTTCCAGAACAGCGGATACTGGCTGCCCTCATAAAACGTCACAGCACGTTTGACAGTTGCGGCATACAGCGGCTGCAGCTCTACAGTGACTTCCTTTCCGTTGTCTGCACGAAGCAGTGTCAGATTGACCCAGTAACAGCCCGTGGCACTGACTTTATTGGTTTCGCTGCGATGCTTGTCAAAGACCAGTTCTCCGTTGATATAGACCTTGGTATTGCTGTTGATAACATAAAACATCAGCTGCTTTTCCGTCAGATTGTTGCCCAGCGTAAAGTGAAACTCTCTGGTCACGCCCTGCGGAGCCGTTGCATCAGAGCGGGTTTCTTCTGCCACTTCCTGTACCTCTTTACAGGTCGGCATGGCACGCTGTTCTGTAATCAGTCCGCCATTAGGGCTTTCCAAAAAAAAGCCCAGACAGAGCAGGATCATTGCTGCCAAAAACAAAGCAATATGTACCAGATACGTATACTTTTTTGTCATTGCTCCACCTCCTGTGAAACAAAACCAGATACTGCACAGGCTCTTATGCCTTTTCTTTTTTCTGTTCGGTCACCTTTTCTGCCTCCATATTTTTCGGCAGCACCAGATTCAGCAGGATCGACACCAGAAATACCACGGCAACACAGTTCTGTGCAAAGACATTCTGCACCATCCGGGGGAAAATCGCAAACAGATCTGCACATTCGGTAAAGCCCAGACCGATGCTCAGGGACAGTGCGGCAATAATCATATTCCGCTGGGTAAAGCCGCACTTGCTGATCATCTGCAAGCCGCTGACTACAATGGTGCCGAACATCATAATGGTACAGCCACCCAGCACTGCGTCCGGCAGCGTTGCCAGCAGTGCTCCGAAGATCGGAAAAATGCCGGCGAGGATCATGATCACAGCTCCGATGGCAATGGTGAACCGGTTTACCACTTTGGTCATTGCCACCAGTCCTACGTTCTGGCTGAACGAAGTGATCGGCATGCAGCCGAACACGGAGGAAAGGGAGCTAACAAAGCCGTCACAGGCAATCGAGCCGGAGGTTTCCTGCGTGGTCACGTCACGATCCAGACCAGAGGCAGCCAGTGCCGAGGTATCCCCAATGGTTTCCGTGGCAGACACCAGGAAGATCAGCACCACCGACAAAATAGCATCGGCGTGGAACTCCATGCGGAACGGCATCAGGTGGGGAACCGCAATGATCGAGGTTTCCCGCAGGGCGGAGAAATCGACCTTTCCCATAAACACTGCGAGAATATAGCCCACTACCAGACCGAACAACACGGACAGCTGCTTGAAGTAGGACTTCGCGAAAATGTGGAACAGGATACAGCAGAGCAGCGTTACAGAGCCGAGGATCCAGTTTTCCGCAGAGCCGAAATCTGCACTGCCGCTGCCGCCGCCGAAAGAGGTTGCTCCGACTGTCAGCAGCGAAAAGCCGATCGCCGTGACCACGCTGGCGGACACGATCGGGGCAATGATCCTGATCCAGAACTTCGCAAAAAGTCCCAGTATGCCCTCCACAATGCCGCCGATGAGCACGGCTCCCATAATCGCTCCATAGCCGTATTGGGCACCGATAAAGCACAGCACCGACACAAAGGTGAAGCTGATGCCCATGACGATCGGCAGTCCGGAACCAATTTTATGGAAAATCGGGAACAGCTGCACCAGCGTGCCGATACCGGCAATCAGCATGGCACTCTGGATCAGCATTGCCATATCAGAAGCCGCCAGTCCGCAGGCTCCGCCTACGATCAGGATCGGGGCAATATTTGCCACGAACATGGCGAGGATATGCTGCAAGCCAAAGGGAATTGCCTTATGCACCGGCACCATGCCGTTCAGCTGGTACAGATTCGTAATGGAAGCTTCTCCCATCGCCTGTTTCACGCGGGCTGAAAATTTTTGTTTTTCCATTTGTCCGTCTCCTTTCAGTTCTGTTCCCGAAAGACAATGGTGCCGGTGGAAGCGTCCATACTGTCTACGATTGCCAGAGATTCCAGCGGGTAGCCCAGATTCCGGATAATGCGTCCGCCCTGCTGGAAGCCCTTTTCTACAGCAATGCCGATGCCCTCAACGGTTGCACCCGCCTGTGCCACAATGGAGATCAGTCCTTGCAGGGCACAGCCGTTTGCCAGAAAATCATCGATAATCAGCACCTTGTCCTCGGGGTGCAGAAACTTTTTCGAAACGATCACCTGATTTTTGCACTTGTGGGTGAACGATTCCACCTCTGCCACGTAGACCGCACCGTCAATGTTGACGCTCTTGGACTTCTTGGCGAACACCACCGGCACGTGGAAACAGCTTGCCACGATACAGGCGATACCGATACCGGAAGCCTCAATGGTCAGGATCTTGTTGATCTCCTTGTCTGCAAAGCGGCGTTTGAACTCCTCCCCCATTTGCTGGAACAGGGTCACGTCCATCTGGTGATTCAGAAAGCTGTCCACTTTCAGAATGTTGCCTTCCTTGACGATACCGTCCTTTACGATTCTTTCCTCTAAAAAATTCATGTCACTCGTTCCTTCCTCGGCATTTTGTCAGCATCTGTGCAAAGGCAGCACCGCACAAAACTTATGGCAATATCGGTGCTTTCCAAACAGACACAGACGATAAATATATGTAGCTTATTATACCATTCTCTGCCGGAAAAGTCAATTCGAAATCCGGCGGATTTCGCAGAAGTTTTTGGATTCTTTACGGTTTTTCTGTTTTTCAGAGGGAAACGCTGCATAAAGCTTGTGCGTAAGATGCGTCATCAGATTTCCGGGCAATATGATGAAAAATCTGCAAGCAGATTGCGTGCAAAGCCGTCAGGCAGGCTTTATGCAGTGCTTCCTGAATTCACAAAAAGCTTCTCTATCCCCTCGGGTATGAAATGGCTGAAACAAATTTCCGCTTGCAAGCCTTTCACTGATTTATCGTTCTGATTTTGTGCATTGTGACGATTTCGAGAAATGCTGCCTACTTTTGCTTGACACTTACGCTGGATATTTTATGCTGGATATTTTTTGTAGAGTATGGTATAATGAAAGTGATTCAATCAAGAAAAACCACTGTTCTAAGGTGCTGATACCTGTTATTTATGGAGAGGGTGGTTGTGTTGATTGTATAATAAAATTTTAATAATTAAAAAGGAAATACTATTATGAATATTCCTCACAATAGTTTAATGGAGAAAATCAAAGAACTTGTGTGCTTATGCGAACAGATTGCATCTGATTATGGTGACGATGCTTCATGGTTCAAACAACCTGCATCAGATGAAATGATTTCTAATTGGGAAAATAAACACAATGTTTTTATTCCTGAAACATATAAAGAATGGTTAAGTTTCACGAATGAAGCACAAATTAGAAACTCATTGGCACATTTTTATGGGCCGGACAAGTTTGTTATGAACTCTGGAGACTTACCAGAAGACTTGATTGTAATTGCAGATTTAATAGGTGATGGTGAACAATTATGTTTTTCAAAAATAACAAGGAATTTTGTTTGGGTTGACCATGGTGAGTTAGAAATAATAGATGATTTTGGTGCCGTTTTAAGTGAAATAATTAGAATGCTTAAGCCCAAAAGCTGTTTATCTCCTGAAATGAAAGAATTATTAATGAATATGGTTAAAAATAATAGCCAGGATAAAAAGAGAAATAATGACAAGGAAAGAAACAACAGATGCTTTTAATAGTTTATTCTTAGATGCTCGTAAAGAGTATTTGGAAGCATTAAAGGCAGAATCTAAAACACAATACGATAAGTTTATTAAAGACTTAGGGAAACACTGCATAAAGCTTGTGCGTAAGATGCGTCGTCAGATTTCCGGGCAATATGATAAAAAATCTGCAAGCAGATTGCGTACAAAGCCGTCAGGCGGGCTTTATGCAGTGCTTCCATAGAGTAACAATAAAATAAAACGACCGCAAGCCGGAAAGCCGCGGTCGTCTGGGGATCTTCTGTGGTGAATGGAGTCCATTTTTTGAAATGGTCTACTCATTCCGATAATCGTCCAGAAAGCTATGCACCACGTGATCTTTCTGGTACGAAATGATTTTGTTCAGGTTGATATTCTCCACGCTGCGGAAAATGTTCTTTTCGATCTGCGGATTTTCCTCTGCCAGCTTGGCAATCAGCTGCTTCACCACCATACGCTTGGAAACCGTCCGTTCGTCAGGATCACAGGTAGTGCAGGTGTCCGTGAAGTGGCAGGCACACTGGATAAACTGCAAGTCGTGATACCGACACCAGTGCTTGATGTCGGCTTCCCGAATCAGGTACATGGGGCGAATCAGCTGCATGCCCTCGAAATTGGCACTGTGCAGCTTCGGCATCATGGTTTCCACCTGTCCGCCGTAGATCATGCTCATGAGAATCGTTTCAATGACATCGTCAAAATGGTGTCCCAGAGCGATCTTATTACAGCCCAGTTCCTTTGCCTTGTTGTACAAATGTCCACGCCGCATACGGGCACAGAGATAGCAGGGGTTATTCTGCACGTGATACACCGAATCAAAAATATTGGTTTCAAACACGGTAATGGGAATTTGCAGCAGCTTGGCGTTGGATTCGATGATCTGCCGGTTCTCGGCACTATAGCCGGGATCCATGACCAGAAAGACCAGTTCAAAGGGAAATTTCCCGTGCCGCTGAATCTCCTGAAACAGCTTCGCCATGAGCATCGAGTCCTTGCCGCCGGAAATACACACGGCAATGCGGTCGTTGGGCTGGATCAGGTCATAGGTCTTGATCGCCTTGGCGAACCGGCTGAAGATCACCCGATGAAACTTTTTCCGCAGTCCCTGTTCCACCTCGGCAGCCTTTTCGTTTTTGGTTTCCCGCCGAATCTTCTCCTGAAGCCACTTGACATAGCCGCCCACCAGATTCACTGCTGCATAGCCTTCTTCCCGCAGCTGTTCCGCCACATCAGCACTCAGGATACCGCTGCGGCAGTAGATCACCAGCGTTTTATCCTTGGGCAGATTCTCATGAGAGGCTTCCAGTTCCTTTTGCGGAATCAGCACTGCCCCGTCGATATGCCCCAGAGCAAACGCCGTGCTGTCCCGCATGTCGATGATCTGACAAGTAGACGGCTCCATGGCTGCCAGTTCCTGTATTGTGATTTCTTCTATCATGTACTTACCTCACCAAACCGCGGTGATACGCGGCGTTTAATTCTGAAATTTCTTTTTCTCCGTCGATATACGGCTGGAAATAGCTGTCCACCAGACCGCCGCCCAGATTGTCACAGCCGTTGCAGAATTCACAGGTCTGTCCGCAGACCTGCAGCGACTGGTTCACAATACGGATTCGTTCTTCCCGTGTGGTATCTTTAATCAATATGGATTGCATGATGATTCCTCCCATAGAAAAACCTGCTTTCAGTGGCATTCCACGAAAACAGGTTCTCAGACAGCACATGTGCAGATACTTTAGGAAACACTGCATAAAGCCCGCCTGACGGCTTTGCACGCAATCTGCCGAAAAATCTGACGACGCATCTTACGCACAAGTTTTATTCATTGTTTCCTTTACGCTTCGCTGTCCAGCTTTTCAATGGCTTCCCGCAGGGTACGCCAGCCCAGCACGGCACACTTTACCCGTGCCGGCATATGGGAAATATCCTGTAGTGCAGAAGCTTCTTCCAGCTCCTCCACTTCCGCATCAGTTGCTGTGCCCTTGATCATTTTCAGGAACAGGTCTGACAGATGCAGTGCCTCTGCCTTGGTCTTGCCGATGATCATGCCGATCATAATATCCGCAGATGCCTGTGAAATGGCACAGCCGTCCCCGTTGAAAGATGCGTCCTGAATCACGCCGTCCTTCATGACCAGATTCAGCCAGATGTCATCGCCGCAGTTGGGGTTGACACCCTCCAGCTGAATGGTCGGACATTCCAGATCATATTTGAATTCCGGACGGACGTTGTGTTCCGTCAGGATCTCGTTATAAAAATTATTCATTGCCAAAGCCCATCCTTCTCCGAATATTGGAAACGCTCTCTAAGAACCGGTCGATCTCCTCTTTGGTGTTATAGAACATCAGGCTTGCACGGGCAGTGGAATGGATTCCCAGATGATCGTGCAGCGGCTGTGCACAGTGGTGACCGGCACGAATATCCATGCCGTCGCTGCTGAGCACTTCGCTGATGTCGTGCGGGTGCACCTGATCGACGGTAAAGGAAACGATACCGGTATGGTTGTCCTCCCGCTGTGACCCCAGCACATGTACATGGGGAATGGCATTCATGCCGCGGAACAGATAGGCTGTCAGTTCCTGCTCCACAGCATGGAGAGTGTCCATACCGTAGGATTCCAGATAATCGATTGCCGCAGCCAGTCCCACGGCACCGCCGGCATTGACCGTGCCGGCTTCGAATTTGTGGGGCAGTTCCGCATAGACCGCATCGTAGCGGGAAACGGTTTCGATCATTTCCCCGCCGGTGAGGAACGGCGGCATTTTTTCCAGCAGTTCCTGCTTGCCGTACAGCACGCCGATCCCCATGGGAGCCAGCATCTTGTGACCGGAAAATGCCACAAAATCCACGTCCAGTTTCTGCACGTCAATGGGCATATGAGGGGCACTCTGTGCCGCGTCCATCAGGATTACTGCACCGCAGGCTCTGGCACGCTTCACCAGTTCCGGAATATCGTTGACACAGCCCAGTACGTTGGAAACCTGTGTCACTGCCACCAGCTTGGTGTGTTCCGAAAAAGCCTCGTCCATTTTTTCCTTGGGGATGGTGCCGTCCGGCTCGCATTCCAGAAAGACCAGCTTGGCACCGGTGGCACGGGAAACCATCTGCCACGGCAGAATATTGCTGTGGTGTTCCAGAATGGAAACCAGAATCTCATCGCCGGCTTTCAGGTTTGCCATGCCGTAGCTGTACGCCACCAGATTCATGCTCTCTGTGGCATTTCGGGTGAAGATGATCTCTTCAGGACAGGCAGCATGAATAAACCGCTGCACGGTCTTTCTGGCGTTTTCATAGCGTTCCGTAGCTTCTACGCTCAAGGGGTACAGTCCGCGGAGCACATTGGCGTTATACTTTTCATAGAATTCCTGCACCGCATCGATCACACACTTCGGCTTCTGGGAAGTCGCCGCGTTGTCAAAATAGACCCGATCGGTGTTCTGGAGCAGCACAAAGTCCTGCCGCACATTTTCCGGATTCCACGCTGTCACGTCAGATCACCTCCTCGATTTTCTGGTGCATATACTCTGCTGCTTTCTCGTCAGCAGTTTCCTGACAAAGCTTTTCCAACCGAGCCTTTGCCACGATCTTTTCCGCTTCGCTCTTGCTGATGCCGCGGGCTTCAAAGTAGAACAGCATGCCCTGTTCCAGTTCCCCGATAGAAGCACCGTGGCTGCCCTTGACATCTTCTTCGGTGCAGAGGATCAGCGGAATGGTCTTATTGACAACGTCATCTCCCAGCAGGAGCACGTTTTCTTCTTCCTTACCCTCCGAGCCGGCACAGCCACGCTTCAGGTCAATGGTGCCGCGGAATGCCTTTTCGGCTCCGTCGTACAAGGTGCCGTCTGCCTGAATGTCACTCTGGGTGTTCTTGCCGATATGGTTGGCAATCACGTTCATATCCAGCTTTTTGGACGGCTTTACCAGATAGCCGGATTTGCAGGTGAAACTGCTGCCGTTTCCTGCCAGATCGGTACGGATACCGGAAATCACATTGCCCTGTGCCAGATACAGCCGGATCACCTCGAAAGAAGCCTTTTCGCCGGTGACACAGCCCACATCATTGATGCACTCTGCACTGGCATCGGCAAGGATCTGCACCAGCCGAACAGTTGCTCCGGCCTCTGCACGAATCACAGTCCGCAGTGCCGCATGGGAAGCGTCTGCTTTCCAGATCTGCACCAGTGTCAGTTCGCTGCCGGCTTCTGCCTGTACATGGACAAATGCCGCACAGTCACCGCCGTCCTCGCTGCCGATTTCCATACGCAGGGTGTCGCTGCCGTTTTCCGGAACGGTCACGGTCATGCCCCACTGAAACAGGTTGTCCACATTCCTGCCCACGCCGGTTTCCACGGCACTACAGTCGGTGCAGGGCTCCAGTGCGGAAACTGCTGCAACACCGTTTTCGGAAACGGTCTGCACGGTGCAGGGCTTCACCGGTGTATAGGGTTCTGTTTTGCAGGCATTGACATGCAGTCTGTGCCATGTCAGTGTCGGAAGTGCATTTACTCGAATTGTATTATTTTCCATCATGCTCACCTCACCCAATGCTGCCTTTCATTTCCAGACGAATCAGATTGTTCATTTCGATCGCATATTCCAGCGGCAGTTCCTTGGAAACGTTGTCTGCAAAGCCGCTGACGATGCATGCCCGGGCATCTTCTTCGCTCAGACCTCTGGACATCAGGTAGAAAATTGCTTCGTTGCTGATCTTGCCGATCTGTGCTTCGTGTCCCACGTCTGCCTTGCGGGTGCGGACATCGATTGCCGGAATGGTATCCGACTGGGACTGTGCGTCCAGCATCAGGGATTCGCAGGAAACCGAGGACTTCGAGCCCTCTGCGTCCTTATTGACCACAACGGAACTGCGGAACGTGCTGATACCGCCGTCCTTGGAAATCGACTTGGTGTTGATATAGGAACTGGTGTCCGGAGCCGCATGAACGACCTTGGCACCGGTGTCCAGATTCTGTCCCTTTCCGGCGAAAGTAATGCCGGTGAACTCCATTTTTGCCCCCTTGCCCTTGAGGATACTCATGGGGTACAGATAGGACACATGAGAACCGAACGAACCGGAAACCCATTCCACCTTGCCGCCCTCTTCGACCAGTGCACGCTTGGTATTCAGGTTGTACATGTTCTTCGACCAGTTTTCAATGGTGGAGTACCGCAGTGTGGCATTCTTGCCCACGAACAGTTCGACACAGCCGGCGTGGAGATTTGCCACATTGTATTTCGGGGCGGAGCAGCCCTCGATAAAGTGCAGGTATGCTCCCTCTTCCACGATGATCAGCGTATGTTCAAACTGTCCTGCTCCCGGTGCATTCAGACGGAAATAGGATTGCAGCGGAATCTCCACGGACACGCCCTTCGGCACGTACACAAAGGAACCGCCGGACCAGACTGCACCGTGCAGAGCCGCAAACTTATGGTCTGTCGGCGGCACCAGCTTCATGAAGTGTTTGCGGATCATGTCCGCATATTCGCCGTGCATGGCACTCTCCAGATCGGTATACACTACGCCCAGATCGGCAACTTCCTGCCGCACATTGTGGTACACCAGTTCGGAGTCATACTGTGCTCCCACACCGGCAAGGGACTTTCGCTCTGCCTGCGGAATGCCCAGACGTTCGAAGGTATTCTTGATGTCCTCCGGCACGTCGGACCACTTGGTTTTCATATTGGTATTGGGGCGGACATAGGTAACAATGTTGTCCATGTTCAGCCCGTCGATAGACGGGCCCCAGTCCGGCACCTGCAATTCGTTGTAGATCTGGAGGGAGTGCAGACGGAACTGCTGCATCCAGACCGGATCGTTCTTTTCTTTGGAGATCTGTTCTACCAGTGCCGGTGTCAAGCCGGCATCAATCTTATAGGCATCGGTTTCTGTATCTTTAATATCGTAGACACTTCTGTCAATATCTGCGATCTGCTGTTTTTCTTTCACGCGTTTTCACCCTTTCGGTATTCCTGCAACACTTGAGAAACGCTGCATAAAGTTCGCCTGACGGCTCTGCACACAATCTGCGTACAGTCTTCTTTATCCAGTGTGATTACTCTGCATTTTCATAAGCGGCAAAGCCGTTTTCGTTGACTTCTTCAATCAGGGAACTGTCGGAGGTCTTGACGATCTTACCGTTCACCATGATGTGCGTATAGTCTACCGGCAGTGCTTCCAGAATCTTGGTGCTGTGGGTAATGACCAGCAGGCTGCCCCTGGACTGCTTGCGGTATGCTTCGATGCCCTTGGAAACGGTACGGACAGCATCAACGTCCAGACCGGAGTCGGTTTCGTCCAGAATGACAAATTCCGGATTCAGCATCAGCATCTGAAGGATCTCAGTCTTTTTCTTTTCGCCGCCGGAGAAGCCCACGTTCAGGTCACGCTCTGCATAGGACGGATCCATCTGGAGCAGTGCCATTTTTTCTTCCAGTTCCTTTTTGAAGCTGAACAGACGGACACGCTTGCCGGTCTTGGCTTCCAGTGCACTGCGGATAAACGCACTGACAGTGATGCCCGGAATCTCAATGGGGTTCTGGAACGACAGGAAAATGCCGTTCTTGGCACGTTCGTTATCCGGCATTTCGTTGATATTCTGTCCCTTATAGATGATGTCGCCGCCGGTGACGGTGTAAGCAGGATTGCCCATGAGTGCAGCACCCAGTGTGGACTTACCGGTGCCGTTCGGTCCCATCAGGACGTGTACTTCATTCTCGTGAATGTCCAGATCGATGCCGTGAAGAATTTCTTTTTCTCCGGCACATACTTTCAAATTCTGAATACGCAGCAGATCATTATGACTCATGTTACATCTTCTCCTTCATCTTTATAATTTACCGCATCGGCAAGGGTAATGGAATTCAAATAGTTATTGATCAGTGCAGAAAGCCCTTTCCAGATCGGCAGTGTGGAACAGGAATCCGCAGTTTCGCAGATCGGCGTTCCGTTTTCAATGCACTTTACCGGTTCGATGGATTCTTCCACCGCCCGCAGAATTTCTCCCACGCTGTATTGCTCCGGCGGACGGGACAGGCGATAGCCGCCGCCCTTTCCGCTTGCCGCTTCCACAAACTTTTTCTTGGAGAGCATCGAGGTGATGTTTTCCAGATATTTGAGAGAGATATTTTGCTGGGCAGAGATGACTTTCAGCGGTGTATACGCTTGGTCGTCCACCTGTGCCAGACACATCATCAACTTCAGGGCATTTCGCCCTTTTGTGGACACAATCATAGTTACCACTTTCCTTTGCTCTGTTTGATTTCATTATACACCTACTAACCTAGTATGTCAATGGGACAGGCGGCAGGTTTACAAAAACTTCATGGAGAATTTTCATGATGCTATGCGGAAAATTCTTGGGCAATACCACACAAAGCCCGCCTGACGGCTTTGTGCGGTATTGCCTTAACGATTTCTTGCCTTAGCTTTGGCAGGTTTTATGCCATTTATACCATAACTGCACCGAATGCAGCGGCAACGGCATATGTCCGGCAGTGCAAAACAGGAAATCCCCTATTCTACTGCCGGTATTCTGCTTGCCATCTACTCATACCGCCGTCAAACTTCCCGAAAATGATCCGCATTCACATAGCCGGTAATGCACTTCCCCGCTGGCTGAATCATTCTTGTTTTCCGCCCTCCGCCAGTTTTTGCCCGTGGTCGGGGCATGAAAAAAGCACCTCGGGTGAGATGCTTTTTATCGTATTCGGTTTTACTTCTCAAAATGTGCGGTGTTTTGAGACAGCTTTAATCATTTTTGTGCTTTTCTGATTCAGTCTCTTCTTTTTGAGGGACAAAGCCTATCCCGTTGTTACAATAATCTCGATTGCTCTCATTGATGTTCGAAAATCTTTCATAAGGGATTCCATCAGGGAATGCTCTGCACTTCCAAGTATACGGAGAGCGTTCTCCACTTATGAAATTTTCACATCTGAGGCACTCATGCATTCCAATCATGTGATCCCCGCTTTCTTCAAATACTCAGCCGCCATCACAATACAAGTATCTGTTGTTGATGGATTCAAAAGAAAAAATCAGGCTATTTTTCGCAACCTGTACTGATTCAATATCTCCTGAAATGGTATACTTTGAAAAGTCTGCCGGAGTCTGTGCAAGCACTTGCTTTTTGGCTTTTCCCATTTTTATTATACCACTATCCGCCCCAGAAGTCAACAATTTCCAGCCGATTTTCAATGGCAACCGCATTTACGTAAAGCCCTCCTGACGGCTTTGCACGCAATCTGCGTGCAGGTTTTATGCCATTTATACCATAACTGCACCGAATGCAGCGGATCTGCATACACTGGAATGCACCGGATTCTCGAAAGCGGTGCAGAAAGGAGTTTTGTAATGCAAAGTTCTATGGATCACATGCCGCAGATGGCAGGCATGCAGCGGAACTTCCTGAGGGAATTCCAGTCGGCTGATGCCCCGATGTACGGCATGCAGGAAGCAGAACCATTCCAACCCACCACGCCGTTTCCGGAGCAGACACCGCCGGGCATGGCATATGTCCCCTATCAGCAGTGGGAGGAGCCCTATGATGCAGACACTGCCTTCCCTGTCGGAACCATTTTTCCGGCACTGGACTATCCCTATCGGGGAGGTGGTTCCTGTGCATGAGAAACAGAAGCTGCTCTCCATGATTCGGAAATATGATTTCGTCCTGTACGAATTACAGCTGTATCTGGACACCCACCCCCGCTGTCCGGAGGCTCTGCGAATGTGGAAAAACTATCAGGCAATGCGGCAGAAAGCGGCAACGGCATATGTCCGGCAGTACGGTCCGCTGCAGCCTTTGCAGACCAGCGGCGACAGCCCTTGGGCATGGAATCAGGGCCCGTGGCCGTGGGAAAAGGAGGCGAACTGAGATGTGGACCTATGAAAAAAAGCTGCAATACCCCGTTCGGATCAAAACACCCAACGCCAGAACGGCGAAGTATATTATTTCACAGCTTGGCGGACTTAACTGTAAAAGATGATAATAAGATTATGACAAAAAAGCCGGCAGTACAGCAGGAGGTTTCCTGTCTTGTACCGCCGGTTTTTCTGTATAATTATGCCTTATTTACACTTTCCGAAAATTATCCACGCTTACATACCCCGTGACATACTTCCCCGCCGGTGTCTTACCGCAGTACTCCTTACGCGTTGTAATCCGAAACCGCCCCAGCTTGCACTGCTTGCCGTCGTAGATGTAGTACACGCCAGCTGGTAACGTGTTTGCCGCCTTGGTAGCCGTGTCACTGGAAAACAGCTGTGTCCTGGTCTTGTACAGCCGTACCGCCTGCCCCTGCTTCCAGTCGTATCGCAGTGGGTTCGATGCAGCCGGCTTTGCAGCGGAAGCATTGTTCAGGTAAGACTGTACCTTTTTCTTAAACGACGCCCAGTGCGGCAGGATATACGCCGGGCACATTTTATAGCTGTTGTGCATGGTGTTCAGCTGATCCACGGTTCCGTTCCGCCCGTCACGGACGTTAAGCCAGTGTGTGTGCGTGTACAGGTGGTTGATGCCCAATCCATGCTGTTTCAGAAGTGCAGCTGCCAGACGTGCAGCATTTTCCTCTGCCCGCTTGTCTGCTGCGTCACCGCTGCCATTCATGATACACTCAATGGCGATGGTTCTGCGGTTGCCGTTTCCGCCGCCGTCCGCAGCATGCCAGCCGGACAGCGACAGCGGCAGATTCTGCCACGCACAGGTGCTGTCCACATAGTAGTGTACCCGCACGGTCTTCATGTTGCCATTGACAGTTGCACGAGTGTACTGCTCTGCTGGCGTAGTGCCGGCGGCAGTCTTGATGCGGTCAGTGTTGTGGATCGTCACGCCCAGCACCTTGCCTGTCAGCTGTGCTGTCGGCATGTCAATACGATTGGGGTTGTGCTTTGTCAGCAGATACTCCTTGACGGTCACACCGCCCAGTGTGGTGATCTTGTCCGGTGTTAAAATTGCCATAGTTATTCATCCTTTCCCTTAGTCTGTAACAGTTCGATTGCCTTTGTAATGACCGCCGGCAGCGGCACACCCAGCAGCCCGGCGTTTTCTGTGATTGACAGCAATTCATTCAGACAGAAGCTGATGCAAACCGCATCCCGGATATACGATGTTCCCAGCGTGATATCCAGCCGGACGGCCACCAGAACCAGCAGCAGAGAGACGCATTTCTTTGCAAGCCCTCTCCACCCGATCTTGCTGGATAGTCTGCCGGTGTCTGACTTCGGGGATTTGCCGCAGGCTGCTACTGCCAGGCCTGTGATATAGTCAACGCCCATAAACAACAGCAGCGTGACCATAGACGCATCCCAGCCGCCAAACAGCCCGGCAATAAAACTGCCGACAATACCGACAATCGTGCAAATGGTTTCTTTCATAGTTTCCTCCTAGTCGAGTTAAATGTTAATCTACAAAAAACGTACAGTGCATATAGTACTCAGTTGCTGTAGTAAAAAATCCCTGCGTTTTTCCAAAAAATCCGACTTTGCCGTCGGTATCAATCTTGGTCAAAAACGATGCTTGTGCTGAGCTATCAACAGCATTAAACTGTTGGATTTTTACCGGCGGGCGATACCCTGTAGGTAGAGTAAATACCGTAATCGTAGTCTGTGCTGTGGAAAATTGTACATAGCCGGTTACAGACACAATTTTCCCTTGCTTACGGTATCGTATAGAGCTACTTTTTACACCGCTTGGGAATGTTGGCTTTTGCCACCCGCTATCAGTAAGAGTAGTGGCTTCGGTAGCTTTAGCTACAGTGCTGGTTAGAAATGCATGGTCATAGTACGCTGTGTCGGCACCTGTGCCTTCTGGTTCCTCAGACTGTATCAAATGTTGATATGTCCAAGACTTGTATTTGCCGTATATAGCGTAATTTCCGTTCCAGTACCCCCAAGGCATATACGCCCAAACGGTATATGTGTCATGTGCTGTAGGTATCACTTTGACTTTGACACTACTACAGTCAACGCGATAGACCGTAACGCCACACGCTTTTGTCGCCGATTCTGTGGATTGCCATCCGTCCTTGATCTGAACTTCAAAAGAAGAGTTTTGGTTCGCACGACCATTTGCTCCATCGCCGCTCCATACACGTATCATGGCATTGCTGAAATTACCGGAGGATACCAGCGTGCCTAGCTTAACCCATTTTGCAGTGTTGTTGGCACCGCTTACCCAAAGAGCGCTGTTTGTTATCATCGCATGTGTATGACCAGATGCCGACTTGCTGTCCAGTGCGGCTTTTACAGCTTTGTTCTGCACCGGATTTGTGGAGGTAGCAGACAAGGCACTGTCTACCGCGACCTTGGTTGCACCAGCAGCGATACCGTCCAGTTTTTTCTTATCCGCCGCCGTGTATGACGCTGTTGTCTTATCCAGCACTGCCTTGTTGTCATGCGAATGCGTATACCCATAAACCATATTCCAGCCAACATCTGTAATCTTATCCAGCGTTCCTTTATTGTCATGGACGTGTGCCTTGTTTGCCGCACCGTTGATAAACTTCCACTGTTCCTCGTTCAGCTGGTCAAGCACTGCCTTGTTGTCATGGGTGTGACTGGATACTGTCAGGCGACCGGTCTTGGTGTCAAGGCTTACCGACGTTCCACCGTCCCCGTCTATCAAAAAAGCACTCTGCTTTGCCGTGGCAGCGTATCTCGCGGAACCCGTTGCGATTGTGGAGAACGCGTTCTGATTCACCTCGGCACCTGCTGAAACGCCTTTTAGTTTCGTCTGCTCCGCGGTCGTATAGCTGGCAGTCGTTGCGTCCAGCACTGCTTTATTGCTATGAGAATGGCTTGAAATCGTTGCTCTGCCGTTGGTGCTAAGTGTAACGCTAGTACCGTCTTCACCCTCGATCACAAAAGCGGCAGTTTTGCTTGTCGCGGTATATCTTGCTGAACCAGATGCAATTGTGGAGAACGCATTCTGGTTGACTTCCGCACCGGCAGCAATGCCGGCAAGTTTCGTCTTTTCAGCAGCGGTATAGCTGGCAGTCGTTTTGTCCAGCACAGACTGGTTCTCATGTACGTGTGTCTGCCCGTACACCAGCAGCCACGACGTTTCATCGATCTTGTCCAAGGTGCTTTTATTGTCGTGCACATGGGCTTTGTTTGCCGATGCTTTAAAGCTCGCGTAATCCTGTGCCGTGATTCTGTCCAGCACTTCCTTGTTATCATGCCTATGGGATTGCCCGTATACAGTCAGCCACGCTGTTTCATCGATCTTGTCCAGCGTGTCCTTGTTTGCGTGGATATGTGCCTTGTTGACAGCCCCTTTGAAGTCCGCATAATCCTGCTCCGTGATTTTATCCAGAACGCCCTTGTTGGAGTGTGTATGAGCCATTGCATCGGCACCGGAGCCGGCATCTGCAATGCTGCCGCCGCCCTGCCCGCCGCTTCCGCTTGTGATGCCGCTTTCCTGTGTGCCTACCGTCAGCTTCGCATTTTCAGGTGCCGCGATCGGAATCTCAATTGCGGTTATGGGGAAAAGGCTCTCCGCGGAATCCCCCGGCAGCTTTGTCCGTACATAGTCGCCGTGTGTGAAGTGCTCCACGCTTTCGTCGATGTCCGCCAGATCGATGGCTTCCGCACGGATCGTGCTTGCCGCTTTCCCGTTCTGCCGCAGCCACACTGCCCCCTGATACGCCAGCGTTCCCGCGTCTGTAGTATCATCAAAGGTCACAGCCTGCTGTATCAGACCGTACTTTTCCATGCGGGATTTGCTGTAGACCATGTTTCCGGATTTCACGAGATCGTCCGTTCCGGTCATGTACTGGATCATAAAAGTGGCATCGTCATCGTCCGCCTTATCTATCGTAAGACGGACTTCGTTATCTCCGCTGCTGTCCTTTCGCTTTCCCAGCGGCACAACGGCAGTTGCAAGTGCGGTGCAGTCATATGTCCAGTCGCAGTTCAGCAGATTTTTGGCATACCGCACGTCCTGAGAGCAGGTCCCGTCCGGAATTGCCAGCCAGTCGATATATCCGGCACAGGTATCGCTGCCGACGTATCGGACACGCAGAATGCCGCCGAATGAATCCAGCAGCTTATCTTGGATTTCTTCCCAGAAAGACGGATACACGCCGCTGGAACGTGCGATTGTGCCCTCTGTGCCGCTTTGCGTCAGTTCCTTGTGTACCGTCACGGTACCCAGTTCAAAGCTTTTCGACTTGTCACGCAGCTTCTGGTTGTACAGTTTGATGTACCAGTACAGCACCTCTTTCGGCGTTGCTCCGCTGATCGCATAGGCAAAGTGCAGATCATTCAGCCATGCCAGAGCCCCCTCGCAGTCATACGTGCGTATGCCGTACATGTCCTGACTGTATCCTGTAACTTCTCCGTAAAAAAGCAGTTTGCTGTCCCGCCAGATCTTCACGCGGGACACCTTGCATTCGATTTCCCTGTACAGCGGGTGCTGCGGGTAGATCGCAAAGGAAAAGCTGTCCACGCCATTGACCACAAGCTTCACATCAGGATCTGTGACGTACTCCATGCCGTTGACACTGCCGGTGAAGCACAGCAGCTTCTCATCTACTTTGACCTTGTACACTTACAGGCTCCTTTCTTGCAGCTTTATCGTCACTGTCAGATCACCCTCTCCGACACAGCAGAACCCGAACTCCTGCGTTGCCCCAGCAGGAATCTCAACGCCGCTGATCGCCGTATCTTTCCCGCTTGGCAGCGATTCGGATTCGTTCAGGTACGTGTCGCTGCTGCCGCCTGTGTGCCGCTCCGTTGCTGTGACATAGAAATCCTTGTCGCCGTTGAACGTCGGCACAGCAGGAACGCCGCCGGCGTTTGTGACGGAGGCGTGGATCAGGGTGGCAGCCGTACCACCAGCTGTACCAACGCCTTTTCCGACCGTGTGACCGGAGCAGGTCACTGTTCTAGCCTTGTTCTTGTACTTATACGGATCGCAGGTCGCCGTCAGCGTGACTTCCCCGATCTGCCCGTCAGGAGAGAGTGCCCCGACAGATACACGCCCCGTGTAGCAGTACTCCCTGTCATCGTCCAGCACGATCTTCACCCGCCTGCCGTTCAGGGCGTTTTGCAGCTTTGCATACGCCGTGTTCAGCCCGTAGCGGTCAGCGGCAAACGTAAACTGCATCTTCAGCGTGCGGCTTTTGTACGTCACGCCGCCGAAGTACTCCGTAAAGTCCACAGCCCCGTCTACGCCGGGGATCTCCACCAAGTTGGTGTTCGGCTCCGCTTCGCCGATGCTGTAGGAATTCAGAAAAAGCTGGTACGCATCATACGAGTGGTTCCCGTCAAATTTGATGCCTTTCATCTTATGTCACCCCTCTCCTCGCTTTGCTTTGCAGGCTGCCCAGTTCGCGGCTCATGTCGGAGGCGATCAGCTTCGCAAGCGTTCTGCCGTTGATTTTGATGTCATGACCGGACATCGCCACAAGCTGCGGGAAGTAGTCCAGTATCGCCGCCAGAATTTCAGACAGCAGCTCCATAACGCCGGCATTTTCGGCACGGACAGCTTCCTGTACATAGCCTTGCAGCGTGGCAATCGGAGCGACTGCTTCAGGACCTGCTTCGCCGCCTCCCATTATCTTTCCATTGCTCGGATTTACGCCAAATATTGTCGGCTGATTCAATACCATGCCTTTTGCGTGCCACTCTACATCCAAATGCGGAACAGACAGTGGACTTAAACTGAACTCACCAGACCAATGGAACTCCGGCAGCTTGATGTCCGGCAGATGCCAGTCAAAGTCGAACACGCCTTTCAGCCACTGCACAACGCCGTCAACCACTTCCTTTACGCCGCTGAACTTCTCGGAAGCAGAATCAAAGATGCCCTTGAACGTATCTTTCGCACCGTTGAGGAAGCCTGTCAGATAGCCGGAAACCGTATTCCACAAGCCCATAAACGTGTTGGAAATACCGGTGCCCATTTCGCCGAACCCCTGCTTGATACGATCAGTATCTCCTGTAAATATGCCGACAAAAACATTGAACACGCCCTGCAAAAATTCGAATACACCGGAGATCGCCTGTATAATGCCGTCGATCGCGTTGAACAGCCCGTTCAGCAGCCCTGCTACGGTGGAAACTGTTGTCGCCACGACAGTGCCGATCAAAGCAATGATTGGTTGCAGCCAGCTTAAATTTTCGCCAATGGCTTGAATCTTCTCGATCCAGCCCGGCAGATGCTCTGCAATGGTGCTGCTGATCGTGGAAATTACAGGCGTTATCAGGGAGGACAGTATCCCGATCACGTCCGCCACTGCCTGACACGCTCCGGCAAACACCGTCATTGCCGTAGAGGTCGCACCGCCGCTTTCGACAAAACCGGAAAACAGTTCGGTCAGCGGCGAAACCGCATCTTTCAGGTTGTTCCACGCATCTTTCAGTGCATCGATGACCGGCTGGAAAGATTCCTGCACAAAGGCTGCAACTTCCTGTGCCTTTTCCCACCATTCCCACAGCTTGTCTTTGAACTCGCCGATTTTTGGTGCGATGTCCTGAAACTTTTCCCGTGCAATATCCACCCATTCCGAAAGTTTCTGCATGGCGGGTGTGACAAACTCATCAAGAATCGGCTCGCCGACTTCCGCCTTGAACTGCCGCCATTTTTCAGCAAGATTCGCTTGCGTATTCGCATACTGATCTGCTTCTCTTGCCGCCTGTCCCGTTGCACCGGAATTGTCGAGCATCCATTGTGCATAATCTAAACGTGTGGCTTGCTTTGTTGCTTCATCTAGGTTTGCCCACGCTTCCGTTTCGGAAACGATGCCTTTTTCAACAGCATATGCCGCCATTTGTGTGTCATTGGCAAACAGTCCGATGGCTTCACCGCCCTCATAGGAGCCGTTAATGAAGCTGTTCAGATGCCCCATGGATTCGTCCAGTGACACGTCACAGAACGCAGCTGCATCAGATGCCATGTACAAGCCTTTTGCCGCCAAGTCTGTGGCATCTTCTATGCCGAAGCCTAAGCCCTTAAATTTTGCGGTCATTGAAGTCATACTGCCTGTCAAACGGGTTGACAGTACGCCTGTGGAATCCGCAATGCCCTGCATCTTCTTTTGTGCTTCACCGGAATATCCGCCCATGATCTGGTCAAAGGCAGAATTTTCCGCGGACACCTCTGCCGCAGATTCTACAGAATCCTTGCCGAAATCCCAAAGTGCCTGTCCTGCCTTTGCGGCAAGATCAATCAGCTTTTCAAAACCACTCGACAGCACATTTGCGATAGCAACTTTCATGGTAGAGAACCCGCCCTCTGTATTTTTGGCGCTGTCCCCCAGTTCCTTGACCGATTTTTTCGCTTTTCCGGCGGAATCGTCCAGATTTTTCTGTTCCGTGTTCAGCTGATCGGCGGCTTTCTGTGCCCGTTCCAGCTTTTTTTCGTTGTTCTTCAGTTCAGAACTCAGCTTTTCGATGTTGTCCGCACAGACTTTCGCCTCGTCGGATTCCTTGCCGGTTTCTTTGCGAAGGTCCTTGTACTTGTCTTTCAGCTTGTCCAGTGTCGTCCGCTGTAGTTCCACCTTTTTTGTCAGGATTTGCAGAGATTCCTTGGTGTCAGAGATGTCACCTTTTTGTCCTTTAAACGCCTTTCCAAACGCCTGCCCGATCTTGTCGAATGCCTTAGACATCCGCGTCTCGGTCTTTTCGGCATCGTCCTGCGTGGTTTTCAGCTGTTTTCGCGCTTCACTGCTGTCTACGGCGATCTTGCCGAATAGCTTGAAAATATCCGTTTTCTCTCACCTCCCGTCAATAGATTTTTTCTGCCGCACCGAACTGCATCTTCTCAAACCGGGCGATATTCTGCCGGATCAGCGCCGGCACGTCTTCTTTCCGGATGTGCTGAGACCGTTCCTTTGCAGAACCGGTCTGTAGCCCGTCCATAAATTCCTGGAAAGACTTGTCGCGCACTTGATGCAGGAAAAACTCCCAGCACTGCTGCCGGGAGGATTCCTCATATATCTTGCAGACCGTCTCTGCGAACCGATGCTGCCGGAGAGCAGCGCCAAGCAGCCCCATAGGGTCAGCATACCGCCGCCAGATCAATTCGCAGAATCCGGTGATGCTGTCTCCGCTGCCGCAAACGGCAGCAATTCCGTGAAAAAATCCTTCATTCCCTGCGATGTGACAAGCTGCCGCAGCATGGCAGCGTATGTGCCTGCGCCGGACTTTGCGATCTCTGCCTCAGATTTCCCGGTAACCGATGCCAGCAGCTGCCGGAGCAGCGGCTCACACTTCCGATAGTTTCGGATGATAATAGCGGCCGCCTTTGCTGCAGCTACTGCACCAACCTCACGGAAATTTCCGCTGCCGAGCCGGGAAATGGCGGCGGCGATCGCCGGATCTTCTGTCAGAGCTGCGATCTCGTCCGAACCAATGGCGGATGCGATGTCGAACAGCATCCCCATATCCTCTGCGGTAAGTTCCCGCATATTTACCTGCTTCATACGCCTGCTCCTTTCACTTGGACGCTGCCGCGCTGGCAGCTACGCTCTGGACATCTGCGCTTGTTTTCGGATAATAGATATTGATGTTCAGACCTGTCATGCGGTCGCCGTCAGAATACGGCCGGTATGCCTCAAATGTCAGCGGCAGCACACTCGCTTCAAAGCTCTTGCCGTCCACCTTTGCGCCGCTGGTGCAGATGGCTTTATCGAAAACAATGACAATAGGCTTACGGCCTTTCAACGTTTCGCCCACATACGCCAGCTTGTCGATCCAGTGCTTTTCTTCAATCTTTTGTCCGGTCGTGCCGACCAGGTAGTCTTTTGCGCCCTGCGATTCTACCAGATCGGAAAATAAGGCATGGTTCAGCAGCTCTGGCGTCATGTCCAGAGCATTGATGGTCATTGTGCCGGTCTCTCCGGTCTTTACCACACCGCCGTATACCTTGACGCCTACGCCGTCGATCGGCACATCGTACAGTGTGCTGGTGATCTCCAGGCTGTTACCGCCGGATGTCGCACACAACAACGTTTCTTTAAAATTGAACTGTGCATTGCCGCCGGAGGTGCCGGTCGTCAGCGTCAGTCCTTTGTGGATCGTCCCTGCGCCCAGCCAGATCCGCTCTAATGTATTTTGGGTCATGCCGTGTTGTCCTGCCTGCATATTACTCCACTCTCCATTCTATGTATTTCAGATTGATCTGTATTTTTTTCAGCCGTGCATCGTCGCACGGAACAGCAACAGCGCTGTTAAAGAACAGCACCACTGCATAATCATCACCGGATGTGCTATATCCGGTGACTCTGGGGAACGCCCTGCAAATTCTCTCCCGGGCAGTTATCAGTGCATCCCAGCTCGTCCCAACCAACGTGAGCAGGAACGTCCCGGACAGCATACCGCTTTCTTCTGTGACCGGGCTGCTGCTGCAATGTCCGACACAGTAGACCGACGGCAGCTTTCCGGCAGTCTGATAGGTCTCATACTGATATGGTATTTCCGCTGTGTCCAGGCGAGCTTTTACCGCCGCCAGCAGTTCTTTTGTCATGACACACCTCGTTTCACAATTGCAGCCAGACGCTGTTCTGCTTTCGGCAGGTCTTGATCTGCTGCGTGCTGCAACGTGTGTTGCGCTGCCTTACCGTCCGTCTTGTAATATTGCACTCCGTTTTTTCCGTATACAACCGTGACCTTCCCTTGATATGTCGGTTTCCTTGACCCGGTGTATCCAGCAACAGGGACGTACCAAGGGGACGCTCTGCCGTCACCGTTCGCTGCATGGGAACCTGTCCCAAACTCATTCCAGACGGCGTTTTCTAGGTTGCTGCCAACAGTAACGGAATGCTCTGCCGTGTCAACAACATAGTCCCATGAGCCTTTCAGCTGCCCCTCGTCTACGGGAGACATTGCCGCAGCATCTGCCGACAGCAGCGCACCCATTTCCGTGAGAAATTGTTCCACAGCGCTGTCAATCAGATCGGCAGCCTCCAGGATATGCGTTTCCAGTGATACCGTTTCCATTTTCACTGTGCCGCACCTCCCGTGTACCGCAGATAGATCTCCAGCTGGGAGCCGTCCGCCATGCCCATAGGGTTATCGATTTGCAGTACGTCATACCGCTTTCCGCCGCAGAGCAGGCGGCAGTTTTCCGGAGAGAAGTCCTCCGGCAGCTGCACCCAGTCCGCCACAAACACATGCGTAGCTTCTTCGGTTTTGGCGTGATATGTGGTATACCGGCTGTCCCCGCCGGTCATGTCCAGCCAGCCGTGCAGCGTGACCGCAGATGCTTCCTGCGGATCGGATTCTCCGATCGCATTGACAACGGATTTCAAACGCACAAGCTGTGCATCGGTATTTCCGCCGATTCGTCCGTACATGGTCAAAACCTCGCTTTCCGGTATCTGTCCAGAAATCTGACAAGCCGTTCCGGAACGCCCAGAATCCCGCTGTAAGCGTCCTCTCCGGAAAAGGTCACGCTATGCCGGCTGATAGTTTCCGATGCAATTCCCGCCCTGTCGGCGGCGTTCTGCCCCGCCCTGCTAAGCTTGTACCGCAGAATTTCCACGCACCCCATTACCACGTCCGGCGGATATGCTACACGGTGCAGCACCGCAGAATCGGTGTCCGCCGGAGCAGGTGACAGCATGCTGTCCGGCAGTACCGTGTACAGTTGCTCGCCGATCTGCACGGTGTCCCCTGTCAGGATCCGCAGGCTCGGTGTCAGCATGACACCGCCCTGAATCGCCGTCACGTGCCGGAAGCCGCGTTCTGTAAAGGTGTTGTGCGTTTCCTGCCGGATCGCAGCTTCCAGTGCGGCAAGATGTTCCGCAAGCAGTTCGTCCGGTGTTTCGGTGTCCACAAATTTCCGGAGATGCTCCACTGTCATCAGCATGGTGTCCGCTCCTTACTTCTTGAACTTCGCCAGTACCACCTTGGAGGTGTCAGACAGTGCTACCGCATAGAACCGATCTGCGCTGATGTCTGTCTTTCTTGCAAGCGTCTCACGATCTACTTCTACGTTTGTGTCACGCTTCAGATAGATGGTCAGCGCCGCGGTGTCGTCCTCAGTCTCGCTGTCCTGATTCAGCTTGACGATGGGACAGAAGTAGCACGCCGTAGTGGACTTTGTGACCTTATCGCCGACCTTTGCAGCGGGCAGAGTTTTCCGGATCTCCGCGATGTTCCCCTCAGTCGCCGCCGTACCGCTTTCGTCAAAGTAGTACCACTCGCTGTGCAGCGGCACTTTCTTGGACGGCACTACGCGGCAGTTTGCCACCATGCCAATTTCACCGGTCAGCATAACGCCGTCCTTGTACTTGTCTGCACTGAGGAAGTCGCTGTCCTTCCGCAGCTGTGTCACCTGCTTCGGGTGCACAAAGATGACCTTGTCCGTGTTCACTTCCTCGTCCAGCACGTCAATGGCGTCCACAATGCCGGCGTACTTGATCGCTGCCGCACTGCCGTCATAGGTCAGCTGTGCCCCCTGCAACGCAGCCATGGCATCGGCATCGACCTTCGCCGCGATAGACTTTCCGATTTGGTTATTAGTTTCTGCCACCGGATTGCCGTAGCCGGACAGCACGGATTCGTCTGTCAGTTCCACCGCTTTCATCGCTTTCTTGATCTTCACAGTGGTGGTACTGGTCTGGAGCTTTACGGTGTCTGCCTTTACGCCCTCGGCAACGTCCACCGCATCCCCGATGTAGCTGTACTGGGGCACGGTAATGGTGTCGCCTGGCACGCCCTGCAGGGTGGTGTCCACCTTTGCAAACGGGGTGACGACGATCTTGCTTGTGATCTTTGCGGAGATCATATCCGCCATGACCTGCGGATTTACGAGGTCCTGAATAGTTGTTGTTTCTGCCATGGTTATTCTCCTTTTCTCCCGGTAAGGGTGTCATAGGTCTCTTTGTCGGTCTTGTACAGGTCCAGCCGCTGGGCATAGGACATTTTGGCGAATGCGTCTGCGGTCACCGCCGTACCGCCGCTGTTGTCCGGCAGCTTCTGTTCCAGTATCTGCTTTTTCTCTGCTGCCGCGAACTGCGTCGGATACTGGGATTTCAGCGTTTCCAGCGTGGTGTCCCAGCCTGTCAGTCTGCCCTTGTCGTCCAGAGCCACGCCGTCCATGCCTTGCAGCTTGTACGCCAGATAGTCTGTGTCCAGTGCTCCGGCTTTCAGCAGTGCCACCTGCACCGCAGCGTCCAGTTTCGCCTTGGCAAGCTCTGCTTCCAGTTCGGTGACGCGGGTGTTCTCCTGTGCCTGCTTGGCGGCGTTGTCTGCCTTGGTCTGCTTCTGGGCTTGCTTTAACGCGTCCTGTGCCTGTTGCAGCTGCACCTGCAACGCGTTGTACTCTGCCGCTGTGTAAGTCTTTTCCGGCGGCGACGCATTGGGTTCAGGCGGCTGTGCCGGATTCTTCTTCGGTTCGTCTGCCATTTGAATCAGTCCTTTCGTGATTTGGGTATAAGAAGTTGTTCCCATAGGCTCTGAGCACGTCTTTTTGGCAGAATTTCCGTCAGAACTGCGTCAGAAAGCCTTGCAATCCACAAAGGATCCCTGCGGCTTTCTTCCTTGCCTGCCAAAAATTCTGCTCAAAAATCCGTACCCATTTCCTATGGGAACAACTTCTAAAAATAGCACCTGATCGCTCAGATGCTGATTTTTCGATAAAAGAACGCCGTACCCACAGGCTGAATTGTTCTTGTTTTCCGTCCCTCCGCCAGTTTATGCCCGTGGTCGGGGCAGTGGTTACAGTTCGATACCCTCGATTGCCGCACGTGCTTCCAGACTGGCGATATAGTCAGCCATCGCTCTGATCTGGAAATTATAGACACCTCTCGGACAGGTCGGCGTGAAATTCAGCTTTCCAGTGTCCCATTTGTCCAGCATTGCTTTCAGCTTCTGGTACCGGACGCACACTTGCATATACTCCGCTTTGAATCGCTCTTTGTAATCGTCACTGCACATCAGTGATACTGTGTCTTTCAGTTTCGTTTCTCTGTATGTTGCCATGTTTTTTCTCCTTTCACGGTCTATTTTACGATGCGCCAGTCTTCTGCCAGCATATCAGCCTGACTTGCAAGCCAGCCGATGCAGAATCGGTCATCTGCGGTTTTCATGACAATGCTGTCCGTAAACGGATAACTTCCGTCACCGATTTCCTGCGTCAGCAATTTGCCGTCAGCAAGATACAGGTACATTCCTTTGCCGTTCCAGCCGGTTCTGGCAACTTTCTTTCCGGCTTTCATTGCTTCCAATGCTTCGCCAAATGTCATTATTTCTTTCATAGATTCTCCTTTCGGGCATGAAAAAAGCACCTCGTTTGAGATGCTTTCTATCGTATTCGGTTTTATGCGTTTGATTTAGCACGGCTGAATCTCAACGTTTTCGCAGGCTTCCGTCAAAGACTTCCCAGCTATAAACGGGAAAGTGAAAACTGCATCTTCATTTGTTGTGTAGTATTCGTCTGTTCCATATCGAAAATAATACATGTCTTTTTCTTGGCCTTCATCATAGTAACAGTCAATATATCCGCTTTTGTTATTGCATATAAAAGCTAAGCAAAGCTCATTTCGCAATTTCTCTTTGATTTTGTCCAATTTATTCATAGCATATCACCATTTTCTGCCCGTTCTGCTTTTGTGAGTTCTCTTGCCTTGCCCCGATTCAATTCCCCGTTCTTCCCGAAGGAATAATCGTGTGCATGTTCCCCAAAGAACCCTCTATCTTCTTCAACGGGATTGCCATGCCCGTTGTTGCTGATTTGCAAAAATTGATTTCCATTTGCATCGTAGTAGTTTCGATTCACTCCACCTCTTGAATTTACAACCTGTATAATGCTGTTTGGCTTTCCGTATAGAGGGGTGGAATCCACAATCTCGACTTCTTTTCCAGAAGCGTTTTTTGTGGTTTTGTCAAGGATTGCCCCGCTTGCATCTCGGTGAAATTGAGAAAGCACTCTGTCACAAACAGTTTTTGCCTTTTTAGAACGCTCCGCACGCTCTGCGGCACTGTATTTGGACTTGTACTTCTTTTTTATTATACCACTATCAGCCCCAGAAGTCAACGCCTTCCCGCCGATTTTCTCCGCCCGATACGTCTTTCCGCTGCCGCCGTTGCCCTTTGTTGCAGGCGGCGTGACTTCCACAGCATGCCCCGCAGGAACCGGAACCGTTCCGTCCGGTTTCCCCGCTGTTTCCTGCACGTATCCCGCACGATATGCCGCGTAGGATTCACTGGAAACCTTCACAAGGGCTCTGTGCTGGTTGTCATACTTGTAATCGCCGTCGGCTCTGACCGCCCATCTGGGGCGGCTGTAGGCGTGACAGCGGCAGTTGATGTCCTCGGACGCAATGCCAAACTTACCGGGTGCCTGTGCCTTTCTGCCGTCCACCTCAAAGGGCTCGTCCAGTTCGCGGACCTGCCCGTCCAGCTGGACATGGTGCGGGCGTGTCTTTTTGTCCATGGTGCTGTCCCACTGCTTCACCAGATCTGCCCCCTGCTGCTTCGCCGTTCTGGCGGCTTCCAGTCTGGCGGCATTGGCGATGCGGTTTCCCTCGGTGCGGACGATCAGCTTCGCCCGTCCCAGTGCACCGCCACGCAGAGTGGCATAGTTGCCGATCATTTTGCCGGTGATCTGGTTCGCCATGTCCCCGTAGCTTGCACCAGATGCAAAGCCGGCGGAAACGATGTCGGTGATATGCTTTTTCAGTCCGGCAAAGTCCTCGCCGATGCTGTCATACAGCGGCTTTACAAGCTTCGTGTCGTTGACGGCAGCCTGACAGACCTTATCCTGCGGAACTGGCAGCGAGAGCCGCAGCCCGTCGCTTTGCAGTTCGTACAGCACCGCCGTGTGCCCTGTGAGATAGCAGTCCTGCAAGTACTCCTGCACGGTGCGGTACGTCTTGCTGTGCAGCTTTCCGAGAATGCGTTCCAGCTGCTTCTGCAAGCCCTGCTGAAACGCTTTCTGGTAGGCAACAGCCTGCCGGTTTTCCTCATCCGTCCGTTCGTCCAGCTGCCGGAGCCTGTCCTTGACATCTTCCAGTGCTTTCTGATACGATCGTTCCAGCTGCTCCATGACTTTTTTCTCGGAAAGCAGCTCATACTGCGTGGTCTGCTTCTGTGCCGGTGTCATCTGCCGCACCTTCTTCCAGCTGCTGCATCAGGCTGTCCAGCTGTGCACCGTCCGTCTGTTCCAGCGACTTCCGCACCTCTGCCTCGTCCAGCTCCAGCACCTTGCACAGCGGCTGCAGCACGGCTTCCACACCCAGCTGTGCCGCCGCGGCAAGCAGAGTGCTGACCTTGATCTGCACGGCAGCAGCTTCCGCACTGCCGATCGCCGCGTTGTCGGATTCGTTCGTGATACAGGTTCTTGTGAAGTCCATTTTCACGTCGGCACGGGTGAACGCCGTTCCCCTGTCCTTGTTGATCTGCTGCAGTACCACGTCGATGATGCCGCCCATCATCTGCCGCAGGTGTGTTTCCAGCTTGCCGCACTTGATGTCCAGCAGGGCGTACCGGGACTTGATGACCACGTTGGTGATATTTCCGTCGCCGACCTGTGCGGCGTTGAAGCCCATGCCGAACTGATAGATGTTTTCCTTGTCCAGTTCCAGCTTGACCTTGCGGGCTTCATAGGGCACTTCTACCGTTTTCATATCCACCCCGCCGCTTTCGCCGGTGCCGATCACCTTCTTGGTCTTGATGTTCTGCATCAGTTCCGTCATGTCCGTGCCGCCGTATCCGGACACGACCACCAGATACTCCGCCGCATCCTGCAGGTTGTTGGACAGCCCGCAGGACATCAGGTCATAGTCGTCGATCAGCGACTTCACCGGCTGAAGCCCCGAAACGCGTTCGCGGTTGTTGTCGATGCGGAACCACGGCAGAAAGCCCAGCCCCTCGAAGTAGGTATCGTCGGAATTGCCCTTTTTGTAGAGCACATGCGGCCGTGGATTGGGAAGCCCGTTTTCCGGTTCGTCCAGCGTGATCGTGCCGCTGTCCGGCTGCGTATACGTCCACGTCTGCGTGTCGTCCATGACAAGCACCTTGTACACTGTGTGCCCGTACATGTCTGTCCGCTGCGGATACCGGTACAGCACATAGTCCCTGCCGTCAGAAGTGTATCTGCCGTCTGCTTCCACCACAGACAACGCATCGGCACACTGGAATGCCAGCCTGCCGTCTGCGTTTATATAGGCGTACAGCCAGCCCCAGCCGCAGACCACCGCATCTGTACAGGCATCCGCCAGCTCCGCCCGAAAGCGGTCGTTCTCGTTGAAGTAGCTGTCCAGTTCCTTTTGCAGCTGTTCATCTTCGGCGACCACGATCCTGTCACGGTTGCTGAGCAGATACTGCACTTCCTGATCTGCCAGCTCCGTGAAAAACGGGTGTGAGATTTTGATGTTGCTTCTGGTTTTGTCCTCTTGCAGCTCTCCGTGAGCATCATAGTAAAATAGGCGGTAGTTCTGTATCGCATGGCGGGCGTGGTAGTACTGCCGCCCGATGCGTGCCTGTGCCTTTTGCGGATCCCCGTATGCTGTGTTCAGCAGCGTTTGTATTTCTCCGATGTGAAGCATTCTTTCACCTCCTACACAAGCCACATGCCCAGCGGCTTGGGATTTTCATACACCCCGGTCAACGCGTCCGGTGCGTCGTCGTGGGCATTCTTTCCGGTACGCTGATAGGACAGCACCGCACCGGCAAAATCCCGCCAGCGGTCTGCCCAGTTCACCGGAAACAGCACGTTCTGCATCACGCCGGTGCTGTTGGATAAAATCCGTGCAGTCTTGTTCTTATGCTGGTGAAACCACGTAATTTTCGTGTGCCGGTTCCCCAGCTTCCGGCATTCCCGTTCCACGTTTCTGGCGAACCCTCTGCCGCCGTTGTTGGATTCGATGATCGCACAGCCGATGTTGTGCTTTGTCAGCATCTGTGCAGTCTGCGGCTCGGTGGTTTCCATGGGTGCACTGGTATAGAGCACGTCCAGCACGTAGTACGTGCCGTTGTACACGCCGTAGCAGATGCTGCACAGGTAGTCGCTGCCCTCGTCTGCGGTATCGGTGTAGCACAGCAGATACTGGAGCAGGGATTCCCCGTTTTCATCCGTCGGCAGTGCGGTGTACGTCGGAATCCTGGTGTACAGTCTGCCCTTGATGTCCATGGGCTCCTGCTGATAGTTGGCGGCGGCGATCTCTTTTCCCATGGCACTCGTCTTTGCCAGATAAGACCTTTTGGTCAGCACGGCATCACAGAGCATTGTGCCGTCGTCCTGCAACGCTTTCATACAGACGTGCCGCAGCCTTGCCCCGGACTTTCGGTAGTGCTCCAACGCCCGCCCCGCGAGGTCGTCTGTCGCCCAGCGTGTCATGATGATGAGCAGCTTTCCGTTTTCCTCCAGGCGGGACTGCATCGTATCCGTAAACCAAGCCCAGTGCTTTTCTTTCACCAGTTCGTTGTTGGCTTCTTCGGCGTTTTTGATGAGGTCGTCGATAATCATCAGCGATGCCCCGAAGCCGGTCGCCGTACCGGTGGGCGATGTGGCAAGGTAGTTGTTGTAGCCGCCCTCCAAGCTCCACAGGTTCATTGCCCCGTCGCCGTGCTTGATGCGGGTGTCGGGGAACACATCGGCGTACACCGGTATGTACAAGTCCGCCTTTTGCTCGGAGATCGCGTTTCGCACATTCTTAGAAAACATGGTGGAAAGCGTTTCGTTGTAAGAGCCTGTCATGATTTTCTGAGAGGGATCACGGCCGAGCACCCACTCCACCAGCAGACCGGCTGTTCTGGACTTGCCGTGACGGGGCGGGAGATTCACGATCATCACCTCGTCATCAGATTCCACGAACGCCTGAAACTCCCTGCACAGCCGCACAAGATACTGCCGGTCAGGCTGATAAAAGTCAGGTGCCATCAGGCTGCAATAGGCAAAAAAGTCACGCCTTGCCAGTTCCGCTTTCGCACCGAGCACGATCAGCCGCTTATCCACTGCCGATCACTTCCCGCAGTTCTTCTGTGGTGAGTTCTGCAAACGGATTTTTCTGCACCGATGCCTCCACCTTTGTGGTGTACTCCCCCGTCATCTTGTTCAGCGTGTCCACGGCTCGGATACGGTCTGCGGCGGCGTTGTCCTCGTCCCTGGCGATGTCGGACAGCAGCTCCTGCCGGCCTCTTGCCGTCATGATGCGTGCGGTCTGGGCAGCTTCGGACAGCTGTTTGATGTAGGCGGCAATGCCACTGTTTGCCACTAGTTTGTAGGCATTTCCCCGTGCGTACTGCTCCGAATACCCCGCAGAAACGGCAGCCTGTTCAGCGTTACCGCACTGCACGTAGTATTCTGCAAATTTTCGCTGGCGTTCGGTCAATGCGGTCACGCTCCTTTCCGGCATACAAAAACCGCCGAAGGTCACCCTTGCAGCGGTTCTTGTCAGTATTGGATATTATCATTATAGCACAGGATGAGGGGTCCATAAAAGTCCAACTTTTATTCCAGCCCCATTTTTTTCAGTGCAGCGTGATGCAGACGTTTGGAAGTTGTCGGCGATATGTACAGCCGTTCGTTGATCTGTTCCCATTTCAGCCCGTCGATGTATCGCAGCCGCACCAGTTCCCCCAGCTTCGGCGGCAGAAACCGCACGGCACGTTCTGCTTCTGCGGCTTTCTCTGCCCACGCGGCAGTTGTTTCTTCGTATTCGGCGGAAAGCTGTTCCAGTGCCTCAACGTATCGCTGCTGCCGTGACAGAGGCTCCCCTCTGGTGTGCGGCATATCGCCGTCGTATCGGATGCCGCTGATGCCTGTCGCATCTTCCCGCAGTTCTGCAATTCGCCGCTTGGCGTTCGCACGTGCTAACGATGCACTGCGGCATTGTTTCAGGGTTTCGATGGTCATTACACATCACCTCAATCATTCTGCGTAAACTTAATAGGCTGGATCATCTCCGGCAAGAAGTTAATCTCGTAATGATACGGATCAACGTGTGCTCCGCTGATGTCCTCTACTGTGTAGATCGTCCAGTTGTTCAGGTAGACATAATCCACCCTGTACTGATTCTCGGCAACTTCAAGCGTGATAACAAGCTCGTTGTCGCTGTTGTTGGACAGGGAAAAGTATCCGATCAGTTCCAAGATCGGCTTGTCCGTTCTGGCATTGATGACAGACAAACGCCGCTCTACGTTGAAATAGTCTGCCTCTTTCTGCACGTTGTACGTTGCTCTTTCCGCCTCTGTGCATCCTGTCATAGATGCGGCCATCATGCACACGGCAGTTACAGCTGCAATAATTCTTTTCTTCATGTGTAGTCCTCCTTGTTTTGTCTTTTCGCTCGGTTTATGCTCGGTCACCGCTCGCGTGCGTTAGGCTTACGCTCGGCGTGCGTTAGCGTTTCTTCCGGTTCTCCCGATACGATTTCTGATATGCTTTCCGCCGGCGTATGGCACAGGCGTTGCAGAATCTCCGGTCACCTTTCACGCCGATCAGCGGCTTGCCGCAGGTTTCGCAGTGCTTGGTGTTCATGGCTGTGCCTCCTCGATCTTTGCCCCACAATTCGGGCAATAATTGAACACATACTCGTGATGCGTCGTATCATCCATATCCTCATCGTATCTAACTTCTACCCAGTCTTGCAAAACAATACCGCAATGAGAGCAGATCAGCTTGTCATACCACGCCACAGCACTTAAATTTGTTGCGTGTATCACAGGTGCTACATCTGCCTCCCGGGTCTCCGACACAATGCAGTCCGCACAGCACTCAGTTGATTCCAGATCGCAGCCTAAGCAACCGTTTTTCTTGCGGTAATCATCGATGCTGATATACGTTCCGCTTTTGCGAAACGGGCAGCTTTTAACCTCACTCATTTCTCTCCCTCCGTTTTTTTCTGAATCAACCGTAAAAGGTCATCATCTGTTTCAATCAAGTCCATTCTTGCTCCGCAGTTCGGGCAGTAATCAAACGTATCTGTCGGCATAAAAAACGCCTTTTTGCATCTACCACAGATCGCAGCCCCATTCTTGATCGTTTCACCGTCATAACTCGTGACATCTTCTCGTGTCCAGCGGGCTTTCGGCGGTTGGTCTGTCCGCTGATTCCATTCATCAGCAGCAACTTCTCTCGCAGTATAGTCAACACACGCCACAACCGTTCTACTTCTTGCAAGGCATTTTGTGCACATCACAAAAGCACTAGCGTCACGGAATCCCATTTCCGCCTCGCCACCACAAAACGGACAGTTTTTCAATTTAATCTCACTCATGTTCCTCTGCCTCCTCGATCTTCACAAACACCCCCGGCACATCTGCCCAGAACTTCTCCACCACTGCACTGTAGATCTGCTTGTCATCGTTCCAGTAGTGCAGCCGGGTCATGATGTCGAACAGTGCCTTGCACAGGTTGTCCACATCCGGCTTGTTGGTATAGGGTTCGCCGTTCTGGTGCTTTGCCTTTCTGGGATAGCACCACTTCACCACCACACGAATCGCACCGCTGTACGGCTGCTCCGGAATGTGCTTCATGAGATGAGCAGTCAGCTTCGCCTCTGCCTCGCCGTTTCCACGCTGGTAGAACCGGTGCCGTCCCTGCTTGTCGATGGTATGTCCCACCTGCTGGTGCGTACTGGTCGGCGGCAGCATGGGCAGGAAAAATGTTGTCATGTTCGTACCTCCATTTCTGGTTTTTTCTGGTTCGCTTTTGTCAATGTCAGACGACAAGTGTTACAAGAGTGCCGTGCATTCGCACTCTTGTTACTTGTTGTCATTGACGTCAATGTTGCGACAGCGACAAGTATATATTTATATATACACTGTTGTCGCAATTTTTGTCGTTCCATTATTCCCCTTTTTCAGCAAGCTTGATATTGCCATTTTCCAGTGTCAATTCATCATGTTCCTTGACTCGTCTTTCGACTGTGCGGCGGCTGATTCCGAGGTATTCTGCCATGTCATCAACTGTCACTATGCCGTCCATATTGCAGGCGTGAAACGCATTGAGCAGAGCCGCTTTCTTGTCGGCTTTCTGTGCCGCATAGGTCTCTCTGGTTTTCTCTCCGCGTTTCTTGTTCCCACGCTGATGCGGCGGCATCTCGCTCTCTGCCTGCAGGTCTTTCAGCACACCCACAGTGTCCTCCACATGCACAGGATACCGGAACCACAGGTTCTTCGGCTCGAACTTCGGAAACTCCCGGAGCGTGCCGTCCAGCCGCCATGCCGTCCGCTGCCGCACTGTCCGCTTGACCGCCTCGATCTCGCTGAGGAACCCCTCGTACACTGCCGGCGGCAGATTGTCCCGGCACAGCTTCAGGGATTCCACATGGCTGAGCAACTCGTCCGGTGCGGCATCTGCCAGCACTGACGGGGCGTGCTGCCGCAGTTTTTCAATGCAGGCTTCGCAGATAGCAGTGTTGGTCTCCTGTTTGAGGATCTCGTCCGTCAGTTCCAGTTCTGTCATGTCAATGAGTGCATCCGGATCACGGGCAAACACGCCGCTGCCGGACGCACGGTCCATGCTCCGCTTGCCGCCCTGTGCTCCTTTGCTGTGGTGGTGGCAGTAGATCACCGCACAGCCCAGCTGGGTGCAGACCTTGTCGAACTGGTTGCAGAAATGTGCCATCTGATCGGCACTGTTCTCGTCGCCGGTGATGACCTTGTAAATGGGGTCGATGATGACGGCAATGAAGTTTTGCTTTTTCGCCCGACGAATCAATTTCGGTGCAAGTTTGTCCATAGGTTCGGTTACGCCACGCAAATGCCACACTTCAATATTCCGAATATTGACCGGAGGTATCTGCAAAGTAGTATAAACATCATGGATTCTGTGGTCACAGGAAGCCTTGTCCAGTTCTAAGTTGACATACAGCACTTTTCCCTTGGTGCATTGCCAACCCATCCACTTTCGCCCCTCTGCCATCGCAATACACAGTTCAATCAGTGCAAAAGATTTTCCAGCTTTCGACGGTCCAGCCAACAGCATTTTGTGTCCCTGCCGCAGTACATTTTCAATCAAAGGCGGTGATAATTCCGGCATATTCTCCCATATCTCCGCCATATTCTCAAACTCCGGCAGATCATCGGTGACGCTGTCGATGTAGTCCTTCCACTCGTCCCAGCTGCTCATTCCGATATTTACCGCAACCAAATACTGTTTCTTTTCTCCACGCACAACGCCGGGCATTCGGGAGAGCCGTGAAGGATTCTTACAAGCACGGTCAACTTGCAAGCCGTTCTTGTCGCAGATCTGATACAGAAATGCCACTCGTTCCCGATATTCTTTTGCGTTGCCGGCTTCCACTCGCACAATTGCGTGCAGGCTTTTTCCGCCGCTGTAGACAAGGCAGGCAATGGGCAATTGCAGATCACGCATAATTCCGTTTTGCTGTTCAATCGGGATTCCGTCGGATTCTACCAGAGCATAACGAAAATCTGTGACATTTTCATTTTTACCGCCTTTTCCATCCAATGGATTGAATCGGATCCATGCTCCGATATTCGGATCGTAGTCGCCAAAAACTGCACCAAGATCATTTTCGCAATACGTCAGATCTTCCAGCAGTTTTCCGGCAGTCCGGTCACAGCAGCCGGCATCTGGAAGATACTTTCCGTCTTGATTTTTCCAACTGTGTACCACATAGCCCACGTTCTCCTCTGCCTGAAACAAAGTGCTGAGATATGTGCTGATCTCTTTCACTGGATTCCACTGTGCAAACAGCGGCTTTACTGGAAGTGCCTGTGTCTGGCACGGTCCTGTAATGGCATAGTCCTCCCCGATGTAATCGTCCCAGCTGAGTGCTCTGGATTCTTTCGGGGCACTCTGGGGACGATAGCCGTTTTCCAGTGCCATGTGTACAATTGTTCCGGCAGTGACCGGGTGCTCCGAGCCGGCGAAAGACCGCCATTTCTTTTCGCACTCGCCGCTGTGATACCGGACAGTGTCACGCTGTGACCAGCTGTCCCAGAGGGAGCAGTCATAGCCGGAATCTTTCAGTGCCATGCCCACCCCACACCACTCCTGATAGGTCAGGGCTGCCGGGTCGATGTAGTCCAGCAGTTCGTCTAAGTTGTCGTCTTTGTAATCCATTTATCCATGCACCTCCGGCACATACTCCGCCGCTGTGATCGACCGCGGCACACGCCAGCCGTTTGCGGCAATGCGGTTGATGAGATTCTTTGCCGCATCGAAGGACCAGCCGCCCACGTGCAGAAAACCGTACTTTTCCAGACAGCGTATCTGCTTCGGGGTAGCCAGTCCGCTGATCTGCCGCTGTGCCACTGTGCGGAGGATCTGTTCCGCCTTTCCGGCACTCTCCACCGCATCGGGGTTGATGCCCCGTTTCTCCAGGTCTTTCTTCTGCTTGTCCGTCGGCGGACTGGATTCCCACCCGAACGCCGGCACATAGCCGGTCAGATCCCGGGACTGGATCGACATCTCGTATTGCAAAGGGTCTACCAGCTTGGACTTCCGCTTTTTCATGGATTCCAGCTTTTCGGCAAGCTTTTCCTCCCGGTCTGCCACCACGTCCTCAGACGCTTTGTTTTCAGCTTCCTCAATGTCCACTGGCACACCGGGCTGCTGTTCCAGCTGCTGTGTCATTTTCTGCTGCACTTCTTCGTCCTCGCAGATGAGGCACGCCGGACGGCACAGCTCGTGCTTTTCCGTGTTCCACAGGAAATCCAGCAGCAGAAGGTGGTCTTTCCCCTCTGCCAGCCGTGTGCCGCGTCCCACCATCTGGCAGTACAGGGCACGGACTTTCGTCGAACGCAGCACCACCACGCAGTCTACCTCCGGACAGTCCCAGCCCTCGGTGAGCAGCATACTGTTGCACAGCACGTTGTATTTGCCGTCGGAAAAGTCCTGTAAAACCTGTTCCCGGTCGTCGGATTCGCCGTTGACCTCTGCCGCCCGGAATCCGTGCTGACAGAGAATGTCCCGGAACTTCTGGGAGGTTTTGACCAGCGGCAGGAACACCACCGTCTTCCGGTCGGCACAGTGCTTTGCCATTTCGGCAGCGATCTGTTCCAGATAGGGGTCTAACGCCGTGGCAATATCTCCCGGTTTGTAATCTCCGGCAGCCGTCCCCACATGGGTGAAATCGATCTGCACCGGCACAGTCAGTGCCCGGATCGGCGTTAAGTATCCCTCGTGAATGGCTTGTGGCAGCGTGTATTCATACGCCAGACTGTCAAACACCTTGCCCAGATTCTGCTTGTCGCCCCGGTCGGGCGTTGCCGTCACGCCCAGCACATGGGCACCGGCAAAGTGCTCCAGTATCACCTGATAGCTGCCGGAAATGGCGTGGTGTGCCTCGTCGATGATAATGGTCTGGAAATAGTCCGGCGGAAACTGGGCAAGGCGTTTCTGCCGCATGAGGGTCTGGACGCTGCCCACCGTGACACGATACCACTCTCCCAGACAGGTCTGCTCTGCCTTTTCCACGGCACATTTCAGACCGCTGGTGCGTTCCAGCTTGTCCGCCGCCTGCTGGAGCAGTTCGCCCCGGTGTGCCAGGATCAGCACCCGGCTGCCGCTGCGGACTTCGTCCTCGGTGATCTTGGCAAAGACAATGGTCTTGCCGCAACCGGTGGGCAGCACCAGCAGCGTCCGGTTTCTGCCCTCGTCCCACTCCCGGTGCACGGCTTCTCTCGCCGCCTGCTGATAAGGTCGCATTTGCATTTTGCATCACTCCTTAAAACTGTCCGCTGTTCCAGCTGATCTGTGTGCCATTCTGGGGCTGCTGCCACGGCTGTGCATTGTTCTGCGGATACGAGGACTGGGGTGCAGCGTAGGGCTGCTGTGGGGCGTTCTGAGTGGTCTGGGGCTGATCGTAGGACGGATACAGCTTGTCGATCTGGTTTGCCTGTCCAGTTCCGCCGCCGTCCCGCTTTTCATAGGTGCGGATTTTCACATGGCACACGCCGGACTTGCCGCACACCTGTGACCAGTTCATCTGTGCCGCCTGCCCTTTCTGTTTCATGCCGATGCTGGCGAAAAACTCGGACAGCTTCCATTCCATTTTTGTGTGCAGAAACAGGTTCTCCTGCAGGAGAACGCTGCTGCCGTCCGGGCTGAACACCCGGAAGTGGACGATTGCCTTGTTGCAGGGCGGAATGTTCGCCGAACCGGCATGTCTGGCACGGTCGAACTTCTCCACGGTAAAGCGGTAGTCGCCCTTCGGCAGCAGAATAAAGCTGCTCTCCTGCTGGATCTCGTCGTCCCAGCCCAGTTCGTGTTCCTGGGGATTTGCGGTTGTGTTGTTATATTCGTTCATGTTTGACCTGCCTTTCTGAGGTTGTGTTTTTTTGCGGTTATTTCCGGTTCTGCTGAATCATTTCCAGGATATTCTGCCACCACGGAATGCACCAGCCCTCCACGAAGTCTTGCGGATAGTTCTGCACGGGCATATCTGCCGGGAAATAGCCCTTGCTGCCGACTACTGCCTGCAGCTCCGACGGCTGCACCTGTGCGGCTGCCATAAGCTGTGCCAGCTGGGGTGCGATGCCGTCCAGAATGTGCTGTGTCTGGACATCTTCAGCGGTCTGCCGGGGCTCCGGCAACTGTCCGTCTGCGGTAATGAGCAGCTCCGATTCCGCCAGATCCTTTTCCGTGGGCAGTCCGGCAGCCTGTGCCATTTCAATCACAGCAGTCTTTTCTAAATTACGCTCATACCACAGATACGATGCTTCGATCGGATTTCCAAGCGGTCCGGTTATCATAC